>OGZK01001411.1_pt1 | contig 22906 bp, 20 predicted proteins | sample 1576791 | NCBI WGS metagenome assembly OGZK01 (sample SAMEA3541556, study PRJEB24748) | human gut metagenome | biome: human gut; feature: human-associated habitat; material: faeces | place: China | collected 2012
AAATAGTTGAACAAGCCATAGAAGATGCAAAAGAAAATGCAAAAATAAATAAAGTGGATAATGCAGAATTTATATGTGGAGATGTTGAATTTGCATTTGATGAGCTAATAAACAAGAAAAAAATAATTCCAACTGCAATAATAGTAGACCCACCAAGAAAAGGCTTGGACGAAAAAACAATACAAAACATATTAAAAATAAAACCAGAAAAATTAGTATACATAAGCTGTAACCCATCAACTATGGTAAGAGACATCGCAAAAATGGAAGATGTTTATGTGGCAGAAAAAATACAACCTGTAGATATGTTCCCATATACGAGCAGTGTGGAGTGTGTAGCAGTGTTAAAACTAAAATAGATATATAAATTTTTGAATAGAAATTTGCATAATGGACATTCGTAAGCTAATACCTTATACGAGGAGGATAGTTTATGAGTGTTATTTTTTTGAAAAGAAAGAATATTTTAAAAGCAGTTATGTTTGTAACATTTTTATTTGTTGTTGGAACATTAACCAAATCTTTTGGAATGCAACACTATTATAAAGTGGATTTTTCTACGGGGATTGTTACAGCAACAAAGCTAAATGTAAGAAGTGGTCCACGGAACAAGTTATAATGTAATTACGACTGTTAATAAAAATGAGTACATTAGAGTTTTTGCAGGTGTTGGAGAATGGTATATAGTCCAGACAGATAGCGATTATGTTGGAGCTGTTAGTAGAAAGTATGTAAGGGCAATTTATCCTAGTTCTTCTGGTAGTTCAAATAGTGGAACAGGAGGAAGTAGCTCATCTGGAAATACTTCAAGTAGCACAGAAACGTCGAATATGAATTCAGATGAAAAAGAGGTATTTGATTTAATAAATAAACAAAGAACCAATAATGGACTTGCAGCGCTAAAAAATGATAGTGAGGTTCAAAGAGTTACTAGAATAAAAGCGCAAGATATGGTTGATAATAATTATTTTTCACATACTTCTCCAACATATGGTTCGCCATTCGACATGTTAAAAAGTTTTAAAATTTCGTATAAAACAGCAGGAGAAAATATTGCGGGAAATTCTAGTAATAGTAGTGCTGTTACGGCGTGGATGAATTCTTCTGGACACAAAGCTAATATTTTAAATAGTAATTTTAATTATACTGGAATCGGAGTTGTAAGCAGTCCGAAATACGGGAAAATGTATGTACAGTTATTTATTGGTAAATAATAACATATTTTTAACTTAGATAAAAGTTGTATTTAATGAAACTTAAACCTTTTAAAAAATTGATTTTTGATGTATAATATACACATAAAATAGAGAAAGGCTAGCACTAAATATGGAAAAAGATGGTACACTAAAAATACTAAATTATTATTTAGAATACGAAATATATAATTTAGCAAATTCAACACAGATAAAAACAGACATGAATAATTGCTATATTATAAAAGAAAAGATAGATGCTGGAAAAGTTTTAAAAGAACTAAACAGATTGAAACAGAACAAAATAAGAAGTGTTACAGAAAAATTTGTAGGTAAAAAGGTTCAAAATAAAGAAGCTTTAATTAATGATATAATTAAAAATTTAGACTCTCTAAATAGTGAGCAGACAAACAAAATACAAGTTACTTTAAAAATTAAGCTTTTAATGGAAGAGAAAATAAAAAAACTAGATTCTAAGGTTGCAGAAAATTTTGCAAATCAATTATGTGATATTAAGGCAAATAACGAATTCTGGCTGTATTCACATAATATTAGTTTTATTAATAAAAACAGTAAAGTAGCTCAAAAAAAGCCAATCTTTATTTTTAAATGTGAATTACAGGATGAAAAGATTATGGTGTTAGATGCCAATATAAGTTCACAAGCTATAAACACTATACTCATGATATTATTAGAAAAAGAAATAGCAGATATTTCAATAGAATATGAGGAACCAATATCTAAATATAGTAAAGAAATAAAAAAATCGATAGATGGTGGAGATATTGAACATATAGTAGATTTATTTTATGCTAAATTAGCTGAATATGTAGATGCTTCATTAACTAGAGAAAATGTAAAAATGATTTCACACTATAATAATTTTTATAGCTTTAATGAAGAACATGTAATGTCCTTAGATGAATTGACCGATGACGCGATAAAAAATATAAAAGAGGATATTGAATTACTAAGAAAGTTAGTCGGTTGTGACAACTATATACCAAATCTTTTGAATAAATATATAAATGGAACTAATGAAAAGAAAAATATAAATGACGGTAGATATAAAATAGCACATATGGGAAGCTATAAGAGTGTGTATGCAGTTGGGCAACCACAATATAAGATTACAAATAGCATAAGTGACAATGACCTAATTGCTGTAGAAGGCCCTCCTGGAACAGGAAAGACGTCATTATTAAAAGAAATAATTGCAAATAAGATAGTTGAAAGAGCTAATTTTATATTAGAAAACTGGAACCAAAATTTTATTGCTGATAATTATTATGGAAATACGTATTATAGAAGCGATTGGTTTAACAAAAATTCAAATATAATAAAATCTATAGTGGTTTCTAGTAAAAATGGCGAAGCCATAGAAAATGTTGGAAACGAAATTGATAAAGAAACAAAATACATGTTGCCAATTTCAAGAAAATATAACAGAACACAAATAGTGAATGGAACTAAAATTAAGGAACCAGCACAGTATAAAGGTTTGGTATGCCTTCCACTTGGAAAACAAAATAATATACAAGATTTTAAAGATTTTTTGTATAAAAGATTTTTACCAATATTGGAAAAATTGCAAAATAAAGAAAAAACTGAATTATTTATAGAAGATGTTAAGAACAAATATCAAGCAAAACTAGAAGAAGTAAAAGAATATAAAAATTTTTTGCTAGAACTGAACAAAATAAAAGAGCCTTCAAAATATTTTTATGGGCTAAATGCAGGAAAAGATTTAGTGCAGATAGAAAATAGGTTAAAAGAAGATAGAGAATGTTGCGAAAATAAGATACAGAAGATAAAATTAGAAATTGACGATTTGAACAAAAAACTAAGTAAAATTCAAAAAGAAATTGATACTAATAATTCTATAATAGAGAAAACAGATGAAAAAATACAAAATGCTCAAGAGAAAATTATTGAATATGAAATGTCTATTAAAGATTTAGAAAAACAAAAGATTGAGTTTGAAAAAATAAACCGTAATTTATTTACAAAAGCAATTAATTATAAAAAATATAAATCATATAAGAATATTGAATTTGAAAAAGAAACAGCAAGAATATTAATCGAAAAAACTACAGAAAATAAGGAATTAGACCAATATATAGCAAACAAAGGAAATATTGAAAATGTAATAGATAAGCTAAAAAATCAGTGTGAAGAGATAGAAACAAAACTGCAAGAATTACAAACAGAACTCGAAGAAAATTCATCTAATTTGAATGAAATTAATCTTATAAATAAATTTAATTCAAAGAATGAAAAGAAATATTGGAATTACCAAAATATAATGGGTATGTATTGCGGGGGTTATTTTAATAAACTAAACGAAGAATTGTTTCTTTTGGCATTAAAATTAAATGAGGCATATATAATAAAGAATGGAAAAGAAATTTCTGAAAACTTAAAATTATTTATGCCAGAAGGACAATCTTCATACATATGTCAGAAATTTTATGATTCATCAGACATATATAATGCTGATAAACAAGAGATAATAAGAAATTTATGGAATACATTGTTCTTATGCTTTCCAGTTGTAACTACTACGTTAGATTCGTTATGTAAAAGATGTTTTCATTTAATTCCAGAATATATAGACTTAGAATTAATAGATGAAGCAGGACAAATATTGCCACATAATGTTGTAACGGCCTTGTACCGTGCTAAAAAGGCAGTAATAGTAGGAGATATTAAACAAATAGAGCCAATATACAACAATGTAAATAAAAATTTTAATGAATATCAGAATGCAATAGGAGAAAAATTTGAGAACATAAAAATTGAAGAAAACAGTATTCAAGCCTTGGCAAGTAAAAACACAGATATTTTAAGTGATGGAGAAAATATTATACTTAATGAACATTATAGATGTGAAAGAAATATAATAAATTTTTCAAACCAAAATGTATATGAAAATAAGCTAAATATGAATGTTGAAGATAAATTTGATAAACCATTTTTTAATAATATGATTGCTTTAGATGTTAGAGGTAAAAGAACTAGAAAAGACAATCAAAATGGAAGCAAAAATGAAAATAAGGTTGAAGCGGAGGCATGTATTCAGGCAATAAAGTATATAAAGGAACAAGATAAAAGTAATCCATCAATTGCAATTGTTACTCCATTCAGAGAGCAAAAACGCTTACTTGAGAGTAGACTAGAAAGAGAAGGATTAACAGATATAAAGATTGGAACAGTTCACGCTTTTCAGGGAAAAGAAAAAGATTATGTTCTTTTTACTCCAACTTTGGATGCTATAGAACCAAAATGGGCCATAAAATTCATAGGAGACAAATACAACATGTTAAATGTAGCCGTAACAAGGGCTAAAAAACAATTTATATATGTTGGAAATGTAGATGTAGCTGAACGATCTGAAAACTATATTGCAAAATTGATAAAATACATTAAAGCTAATGGGCTAGTTTATAGTCTGTATGATATTGAAAATTCAGTGCTAAACAAAAATTTTAGTGAAAGAATATTGCAAGTTTTACAGCCAGAATTAGAAATTGCAAATGATAATATTGGGCTATATATACAAAATAATTTTAAATGTGGAACAATTATTGATGCAAAGCAACACTACGATTTATTGATGTATATACTAAAAAACACCAAAAAAGAATTATTAATAATGTCACCATGGCTTAGAAAAAATGTAATAAATGAAGAGTTTATGAATGAAATAAAAAGATTAAAAGCAAATGGCTGTCATGTTAAAATTATATTTGGGTATAAAAATGGTAACAAAAATGTTAATGGACCAGATGAAATTGCAAATGAACTAATGAAAAGAGATTCATTGGGGTATGCAAAGCCAGAGGAAGTTAAAGAAATAGTTAGTGAATTATATAATTTGTTAGGAAAAGAAAATTTTGTATATTATCCACCATTACATGCTAAAATAATAATTGTTGATGATGAATATATGTTTATGGGCTCGCATAATTGGTTATCTAATGCTGGCAAAACAGAAGAAAAGAAGAGAGCGATAGAAGGAACAATAATAACAACTAGCAGTGATTCAATTAGTTATACAAAAGAAGAATTATTTAGTTAAAAACACTGGCGTAAATGTGACCATCAAAATATATGTCAGGTCTAAATTGACATATTATGTCTATTATAGTATAATTGGCAACAGTCACAATAATTTTTGCATGAATGTGACTACATTCAAGACAAAGAAAGGAAGGTTTTTATGACAAAACGGCAATGTGGAAGACTTTTAACTCCATTGGAATGGTTGGCAATAGGAATGATAACCCTTTTTGCCTTTTTGAAGGTACTGGAGTTTAGAGACACTCATTTCTTAAGAGGCACGTTTATTGGAGGCATAGATTGTTCGTACCTGACGGTTGATAGGGCATTAGAAAAAGTTCAACAGGAAGCAGGTGAATATACCAACAAGCTTAATTTCATTGATGGAACTACGTATGAAGTAAAGAACAATGAAATTGGGTTTGTCTTTGAAGAGGAAAAATTTGAAGATATTTTTGCTAAACAACATAAGGACAGAAATACTAACAGAGTGTATGGAGTAAATGATGTTGCTTCACTTAATAAAGGGCAGTTAGCGATGTATCTAGCAACTATTCCTGAATTGCAACAAAAAAATATGGTTGAACCTAAAGATGCTCACATAACTTGGAATGGTAATAACTTTGACGTTGAAAAGGAGACTTTTGGTAACGCAATCGACTTTAATGAAGCTTTAGACTTTGCCCTTCAGGAACTAAAAGGTGAAGAAGAAGGCGGAATTGACTTTTCTGAGGTGACTCGGTCGAACCCGAGTGTGACTGAAACAGATCTTACAGCAAGAGTCACGTATCTTAATAATTTTTTGAAAAACTGCATTAATATAATATTAAGTGATGGAACTGTTGTAACGCTTGATGCCAATACGATTAAATCGTGGATTGGACAAGATGAGCAGGGAAACTTTTCTATTAATGTTGATGAGGGTATTAAAAGTTTTGTTGAAGAATTGGCTACAAAAGTAAATAAGGTGAATGCAACAATTCAGTTTAAAGCTACAAATCGCACTGTGAACGTAAATGTACCCAAAAATCTAAGAGCTCAATTGAACAAAGAGAAGGAGATGGCAGAACTTAAAGATTTATTAGAACAAGCAAAAACCGTAGACTGCAGTCCAGTTTATGAAGGGGAGTTGTTATCTGCCCATATGCCGAACCGTGTAGAAATCGATATTGCAAATCAACACGTTTGGATGTACAAAAATGATACACTCATTGCAAGTACGAATTGCGTTACAGGTAACGAAAGTGCAAGACATAGTACTCCTACAGGCGTATATAAACTGGCTGGAAAGCAAAGAGACCGGTACCTTAGAGGAAAAAATGATGACGGTACCAACTATTGTTCTTTCGTGAAATACTGGATGCCGTTTAATGGTGGAATTGGACTGCACGATGCATCGTGGCGTAGCAAATTTGGAGGAGAAATATATAAGAACAGTGGTTCGCATGGTTGTGTGAATCTTCCAAGAAGTATTGCGGAAACTATTTATAACAATATTGATAAGTCCTATTTTATTGTCGTTTATAAGTAACTAGAAACTTTACAACGAGACGAACTCATTGAGTTTCGTCTCGTTAATTTAGTACACCCGGCATGGGTAACAACTTGAGGTGAAAGTCCATTACAGTGCTTGATAGTGTCAAACTGTTAGCGAATGACCAATGCTGTCAACTTAAAGATATTTTATGTGTTTGTAATAAACATAATTTTTTAAGCTGATAGCTTTATTTTATTTTTAACGCATAAAAAGTAATTACTATTACAAATATTGCAATTGCTACATGGAAATAGTATAATATTTGCATATTGTTGAAGAGGTTTTAGTATGAAAATAAAGGAAGTAATTGAAGAAGGAAAAAATGCATTAAGCAAGAATAATATAGAAGATAACGTAATAATAACAAGAGAACTACTAGCTTTTGTATTAGGCGTAGAAAAACAATATCTGGTAATTCATTTAGAAGATGAGCTTAATGCAGAAGATTATATAAAGTTTAAAGAAAATATAAATAAGTTAATAAATGGCATGCCATTACAATATATAACCAACAACCAGGAATTTATGGGATTAAATTTTTTTGTAAACGAGAATGTGCTTATTCCACAGCCAGATACGGAAATTATTGTTGAAGAAACCTTGAAAAAATGCAAAGAGTTACTTCTACAAAATGGCAAGATAAAGATATTAGATTTGTGTACTGGTAGTGGGGCTATTGCAGTTTCTCTTGAAAACTTTCTTGGAGATAAGGCTGAAGTTTTTGCAAGTGATATTAGTACTAAAGCACTAGATGTTGCTAAAAATAATAATGAAAAAAACAATACAAATGTAAGATTCATCGAATCAAATTTATTTGAAAACATACAAGAGCAAAAGTTTAATATTATTGTTTCAAACCCACCATATATAAGAAGCAATGTAATAAACAATTTACCAAAACAAGTTCAAAATGAGCCACATTTGGCACTAGATGGCGGAGAAGATGGATTAAAATTTTATAAAAAAATTATAGAGCAGGCGTGCAATTACATAGAAAATGGATATTTAATATTAGAAATTGGATATGACCAAAAAGAAGATGTGGAAAATCTGCTTAAAGAAAACAAGAATTATTCAGAAATAAAAACTATACAAGACTTATCCGGAAATGATAGATGTGTAATTGCAAAAGTAGGCAAAATTTAGAAATATTAAATTGCAAGACTATTTGTTTTATGATATTTGTAATAAAAATACAGTGTTACTATTTTATATTAAAAAGCAAGTAACATAGTAGATTAAGCTATAATTATAATATGTGTAATTTATATTAAGGAAGTGATAGAAATGTCTTTTTCATCAGATTTGAAAATGGAACTAAGTCAAATAAATAATTTGAAGAATAAACAAGAAGTTTATGCAGAATTTCTTGGTTATTTGGCGTCTAATAATATAGATGTGAAAGGTAGAAATGTAAAGTTTTCAACTGAAAGTGAGTACAACATAAATAGGTTTGCTAAGCTTTTAAATAACCTAGAGATTAAGGATTATAAAATAAGTATAACAGGCAAAACATACAGTATTACATATAAGTGTGATGAAATCCCAGTTTTAGAAGATGCAGAGAATTATTTACAACAAGATAATTTGAAAAAAGCATATATAAGAGGAAACTTTTTGGGTGCAGGTTCAATAAACAACCCAAGGAATAAATACCATTTGGAAATAATTTTTAAAGATAAAGAATGTGCGGAATTTACATTAAAATTATTAAATGAATATTCTATTGGGGCTAAAATTTTAGAAAAAACAGTTTATCTAAAAGATGGAGAAGAAATATCTAAAATGTTAGCTTTAGTGGGTGGTCATTCTACTGTGTTAAAGTTTGAAGAAATTCGTGTGCTTAGAGAGATGAAAAACAATGTAAACAGAATTGTAAATTGTGAGACAGCAAACCTTAATAAGACTATAAATGCAGCTGTTAAGCAGGCTGAACTTATAAAAAAATTGAAGAAGTCTGGTAAGTTTAATAATCTGCCAGAAGATTTAAAAGAAATTGCAAATTTAAGAGAAGAAAATCCAGAAGCAACATTAGAGCAGTTAGGAGCAATGCTTAAAAATCCAATTGGAAAGTCTAGTGTTAGCCATAGATTCAAGAAAATAGAGGAGTATTTGTAAAAATAAATGGAAGAAAAAGAAATAGGATTATACATACACATGCCATTTTGCAAGCAAAAATGCTATTATTGCGATTTTGTTTCATATCCGAATAGATATGAAATGGTGGAAAGATACATTAAATGTTTAAAGAGTGAAATTGTGCAATATGCTAATGAAAATAGGATTATGCATGAGCATGGATTAGAACCAAAGTTTATAATAAAAACAATTTACATAGGAGGTGGCACGCCATCTTCTATTGATGAATTGTATATTTTGAATGTGATGGAGACTATAAAAGCTAATTTTGAAATTGATGAAGAGGCTGAGATTACTATTGAAGTAAACCCTGGCACTGCTAGTAAAGAAAAGCTAAAAACATATAAAGAAGCGGGAATAAACAGAATAAGCATTGGTTTGCAAGCAGTTCAAGATAGACTGCTTAAAAGCATTGGCAGAATTCATAATTATAGTGATTTTGAAAACACCTTCGAGTGGGCACGAGAGGCAGGATTTGATAATATAAATGTGGATTTGATGTTGGCTCTTCCAAACCAAACTATTGATGATTTAAAGGAAAGTGTAAAGACAATAGCAAATTTAAAACCAGAGCATATTTCTGTGTATTCTTTGATAGTTGAAGAAAATACAAAGATGGAAAAAATGGTACAAGATGGAATAGCAATTTTACCAACAGATGAAGAAGAGCGAGCAATGTATTGGTTTGTAAAGGATTATTTGGAAAAACATAAATACAAACACTATGAAATATCTAACTTTGCAAAGCCGGGGTTTGAATCGAAACACAATACAGATTGTTGGAAACAAAAAGAATATATTGGAATTGGAGCTGCAGCATGCTCTTTTATGGACAACAAAAGGTATTCTAATATAGAAAGTCTAGAGCAATATATTAAGAATATAGAAAATGGCAATCCAAATAGAAATTTGGTGTTAAACGAAACCTTAAATGAAGAAGATAAGATGAATGAATTTATGATGCTTGGACTTCGAAAAATAGATGGAGTAAATATAGGGGATTTTAAGAAAATCTTTGGAGTAAATCCAATTATGAAATATTGTAAAACATTAGATAAACTTACTCATGAAGATTTAATACAAGTTGATGAAAATAGCATAAAATTGAGTAAAAAAGGCATCGATTTAGCAAACTTAGTATGGGAAGAATTTGTGTAAATTTTCTACAAGAGCAAATGCAAAAATATAAATTTTAAACACTGATAAATTGGCAAAAATTGTGAATTTGTAGTAAAACATGCTTAAATGATTATACACAAGAAATACACAGAAAATATGATTTTTCAGAATAGACAAATGAAAAAAATTGTGATATTATTAGCCCGATAAAATATAATTATATTTAGTCAGCATATTATAAAAATTAAGTCAAGATTGGCTTAATTTGAGACCTAAAGAGGTATAAAATGAATTTTAAATTAGAGGAACTTACAAAAGACAATGAAGCACAATATTTAGAACAGGTTGCTAATTTAGAACAAGTGGTTATGGAAAACATGGAGGCAAGAGGCCAAAGCGGTCAGCTTTTTCCAACAGGCAGAGAGGATATTTCTGCATATGCACATTCTAAAGAAAATTCGGTTTTTGTTGCAGTTGATGAAAATGGCAAGGTTATTGCTGCAACATATATTACACAAGGGCAACAACCGTTTACGTACAATGATATAACAAAATATTTCAAATATGGAGATGATTATAATCAATACGTAAAAAACAAGTACAAAACCTTGCAAGATTATAGAAGAGACATGTTAAGTATTTATAAGCTGAAAGTACAGGCTTTTAAATATGCTAAAGCAAAAATTTTAGCAGAGTTTCCACAATATGGAGAAAATATTATTGCGTTTTTGAAACATGAAGTAGATGAAGAAAACAATCATTTTCACGAAAAGAGTGTACTTAGAGAATTACTAAATAAGTATATGTCAGAATATATGCAAGAACAAGATAAAATTCATACTGGTGTTATGGAAAGATATGATATGTTTTACTGGATTACTGCTGATGATATTGCAAAAGAGTTTGGAAAACAGGACGTAGAACCAAATGATGTTGAGGCAAGAGAACTAGAAACGATAATAGGGCGAGAAAAAGAAGAACTAGAGTATAAAAAAATATTACATAAAGGACCATTAGTAATACACGAAAAACCAGAATTTAATGTAAAAAAATATTATACGGCAAAACCATCTAACTCAATAGAATTAGACACATACATAACAGACCCACGAGATAGAAGGTCGGGACTTGCAAGAATTTTGTTATTAGAAGGTATTACAAAACATATGGAACAATTCTTTGAAAATGAGAGTGAACAAGAAATATTTTTATGCTCAACATTGCACAGAGATAATCTTTCATCAAAATATGTATCTGAATTTTTTGGTTTAACAGACAGCTTATATGTAAAAAGAAGAGATGGCAGAGATAGAGAGGTTCACATTTGTAGAGTAGGAAGAGATGAGTATAAAAAATATTTAGACCATATAAAAAAGAAAGTTGCAATATTGTATGGATATAATCCAGAAGGTATAGCAATACCTGCTAGTGAAGAAATTGAAATATTAAAGAAACAACTAAGGTATGAACAACGTGAAATATCAAGGCTAAAAAGAGCTAGAACAGCTCAGACGTATAATGGAAAGATAAATTTTAAACAAAGAAAAATAGAAAAAATTATTTCACTTAATGAGAGAATAAAAGAGTTAGAAGAGGAAATTGAAAGATAATTACAAATTTGATTATATCAGTTTAAAAAATGTGGTTACATACAGCAAGTATGTGCCTTTAACTTTGAAAATTCATTTTCCTTGCAAAAATTTAATTCTTTTTTAACTTAGAATATGAAGGGAGAATATAAAATTATGAATAATATTAAACAAGAATATTCATGGCCAATAGAACCAAAGTATAAAGTAACAGAACATGATAAATATGGTATTAGAAAGAACCACTATGTTTTATTTAAACAAAGAGCACATTCTGGATTTGACATAACAGCAGACATTGGGACAGAAGTGCATCCAATAGCAGATGGAACTGTATTACTTGCAGAATTTGATGGTACTACAACAGAAGGATTTGATGCCTTTAACGATGGTTATGGCAATAAAGTAGAAATACTAAATAATGATGGTAGAAGAGTAGTGTATGGACATTTAAGAGAAGCTTATGTTAAGCCAGGAGACAAGGTTACACGCGATATGGTAATAGGAATAACAGGTTGTAGTGGAGGCTCAAGAGTGCCACACTTACATGTAGAAGTTAGAAAGTCTAACACAGAAGAAACGGGATTAGATTACACGATAGACCCATTAACAGTATTACCCAAAAAAGATTTGAGCAAATTAACAAAAGAATTTACTCAAGAGCCATATGCAACATTATGGAGAAAAATGGCATCAAATGAGCCATGGAGCTTTGAAAAGACGGATATACCATATTGCGAAGACAAAGAATTTATTAGATAGGAGAGCATTATGAAAGAGGAATTTATTGAATTATTAAGATCAACTAAAAGAGAAGGAATAGAGAATTTACTAAACTTCTTAGAAAAATCAGATTTTTATACAGCACCAGCGAGTACAAGATTTCATGGAAATTATGAGGGTGGGCTTTTAGAACATAGCATGAAAGTATATGAAATATTTAAAGAAAAAATAAAGGCGAGTGGTTTATCAACTCCAGAAGATACAGTTATAATTGCTCCACTTTTACACGACATTTGTAAAACTAATTACTACAAAGTAGATTATAGAAATGCAAAAAATGCAAGAGGAGAATGGGAGAAAGTTCCATATTATGCTGTTGAAGATACAATACCATATGGGCATGGTGAAAAATCTGTAATGATGATTACAGAATACATGAAATTGACAAATGAAGAAAAATATGCGATTCGCTGGCATATGGGTTTCACTGAGCCAAAGGAATTGTATGGAACAATTGGAGAAGCATACAAAAAATATCCAATAGCGTTATTATTAAATGAAGCAGATTTAGAAGCAACATATTTTTATAATATATAGATATATAAAGAGTTTCAGCAGAGTCTTTTTTGTTGAAACTCTCTTTTTATGCATAATATAAGAATTTTTTTACAAAATAATATTGGTGATTTTTATGAGGATTTCATGGTTAAAATTAGATAATGATAATAAAAACTTTAAAATTCCAACAAATTTTGGAATGGATGTGTTTTCTGTTAATAGTACAGAAAATGTTGATAATAAAATAGATGAATTAATAAGAAGAAACTACAATACAATAATAGTATCAAATGATGTGGCAGGGCTTTCAGAGAAAATTAATAAAGAGTATTTGTATAGCAAAAATGTGAATATTGTAATAAGTAGAGATAGGGATATTAATAAATGAAATGCTATTACAGTCTATAAATTCATTGAGTACAAATGAGCAAAAAGACTCATGAAACATAATGTAAGTGAAATTAAAAGAACAGAAATTTTATGGAGGTAATTTTGGAAGAGATTCTCATTTTATGTATTGGAGATAGCAAATTAATAGGTGATAGTTTAGGACCATTAATAGGTTCTTTTTTGGAAAGAAATAAATCTGATATTGGAAATAATGTAAAAGTATTGGGAACACTAGAAAAGCCGATAGGATATAATGATTTAATAGAAATTGCAAAACATATAAACTACAACAAAGAATATTATACAACAATAATTACAATAGATTCAGCACTTGGAAGCAATCAAAATATTGGAAAAATATTAATAGATAATACAACATTATGTGCTGGAAGCGGTGTAAATACAGGAGAAAAATTAATAGGAGATATATCAATAAGAGGTATTGTTGGAAAAAACTATGATGATATAAAACAAAATATACAAGAACTTGAAAATGTTTCGACGAATCTTGTAGAAAATATGGCATGCAAAATAATATTTACACTATCAAAATTTTTTAGATGTTAGTAAACTTTGATTAGCTTGATTATTAAAATTGGGTTTAAACTAGTTCTTACTATAGAGAAAACTAGTTTAAAAAAGTTGTTATAGATATAAAAACAGTAGTATAAAAAATACAATTATGGCAATAATTCCTATATAAAATATAGGAGGTACATAATGAGTAAAGAAAATACTAGAAATGTAATTATATTAAAAAATCTTCCTTCTAATTTGATAGCTGAGGCTATATTAGTTGTAAAAGATAAAAAACAGGTAGCAGATTACATGAAAGAATCTGAGTTTGGTGTAAATAAAGACGTTTCTAATTGTAAAACTGGTAACAACGGTATAATTTATGGAGATATGAAAACAGAGTCATTAAAGAAAATTGAAAATGTGAAAAAAGAAGACAGAAAATATGTGATAAAAGAAGCGGAAATTGTAGTCTCAAATTATATAAAAAGAATAGAAGAAAATTTAGCAGATAGAAAGATAGATAGATTAAAGAAATCGTATAAGAAAACAAAAAGATTAAATATTTTTTTGGCAATGACGACTATAATAAGTATATTACTAGCAATTTTTTTATAAGAGTGTGAATTATAAAATATAAAATTAAAACGATTAGCAAAGAAAATAAATATATACCATAAAAATAAATAATATTGACTTTAAAAATGGTAGGTAATTAAAGTATTAAAAAATATAAATTCATTTTAAATTTGTAAACGAATAAAACCTTGACCTTTGGAATATAAATCTATAAAAAGATAAACACAAAGGAAGAGGTGTTTTATTATGGAAAAATCTATTAGCCAAGAAGAGCGAATTAGAAGGGCGGAGGAAATATACAGCAGAAGAAGGGATAACAATAGATATGGAGAGAGTCTGTATAGAAGTGGTGAAACAAGAAATAGATATCAGCCACAAGAAACTAGAAAAATAAAAGGTAAAATGATTAATAAAATGATTATTCAAATGATTGTGTGTGTAATCATTTATACTTGCATATACATGCTTCAATATTCTAGTTATTTATTTTCGAAAGATATGGTTAATAAAACAAAAGAGGTTTTATCTTATGACATTAGTATAGAAAATTTGTATAATAAATCAAATGCGTTTTTTTCAAATTTGCAGAAGAAATTTAATTGGGGCGTGAACAATGAACAAAATGATAATGTGAATGAGGAAGCTCAAGACCAAAATACAGAAGAGACTAACATTGAAAATAGTAATGCGGAGTCTAGTGAAAATACTAGTGAAGCTAATAATGAAAATGTTGATAATTCTGAGATTTCGCAAAATGATGCAAGTACAGAAGTGACAAATAATAACACAACACAGCTTGCAGTTGGTGGAGCCGATGAGACTCAACAAGAGGAAGAAAAGTCACAAGAAGAGCAAGATATAGAATATGTAAAACAAAATGTGATCATAATCTGGCCAATAAAAGGAGTTATAACTTCAAGGTTTGGAAACAGAACTCCAACCAAAATTGTAACTGCAAACCATAAAGGTTTAGATATAGCAGGAAATATGGGAGACAATATAGTATCTGCAATGGACGGAACAGTTGTACAATACTCTGAAGAAGGGGATTATGGTAAACACTTACGAATTCAGAACGGTGAAGTGCTTACATTGTATGCTCATTGTAGTGAACTTCTAGTACAAGAAGGAAGCACAGTAAAGCAAGGAGATGTAATCGCAAAAGTTGGAGCAACAGGTAGGGCTACTGGTCCACATCTACATTTTGAAATACGAAGAGATGATAGATTTATAAATCCTGAGTTGATATTGGGAAGTTTATAATGGCAGAGCTAAAATAATTAGAAAGGATAATATTATGCAAATAAAAATTAATTTGAAGGTCTTTCTTTTTTTGTTGATATTTTTAATAACAAGGCAAATAAAAATATATGCACTACTCATGTGTCTAGCGTTGATACACGAATTGGGACATGTAATGGCTGGAATAATATTAGGGTTCAAACCTGAATCTATATCTATTATACCAACTGGTTTTTCTGTAAAATTCAAAAATGACTGTAAGAATTATAATAAAAAAATAAAGAATGGTAATATGCTTGCACTAAAAAAAGCCATAATAGCTTTTTCAGGACCACTTGTGAATTTAATTATTATGGCAATTTCAATAATATGCTACAAGATAACAGTAATTTCAGAGATAGCAGGCATATCAATAGAACTATTGATATATTCAAATTTATTGATATTTATATTTAACATGTTACCGATATATCCACTTGATGGTGGACAAATTTTGAAGGAAATAGTACATATAAAATATGGATTATTTACAGCTTATGTTATTACAAATAAAATATCAAATGCAGTTGTAATAATTTTAACCGCATTTGCAAGTTTTGCTATATTAGAGTACAAAAACATAGCAATATTAATAATCATCGCTTACTTGTGGGGGCTTGTGGTAAATGAAAATAAAAAATATAATTTAAAATTAAAAATATGGAAAAATTTTAAATTTATAGATAATTGCTAATTTTTGAGAACATAAAAAAGAATAAAACATCAATATACTAATATATTTATTATATGTTTAGGAGGTATTGATGTGTTTAAATTTTTTAGAGCCATATCATTTAAGAAAATATTATTGATTTGTTTAATTTTTATATTAATAGTCATAATTGCAACAATAAGCTGTAACACGAATATCATAAATAGATTAATAAAAACAAATTCTGTAAATAGTATAATTAATTCAAATGTTGTAGGAGCAGAATATTTAAATCAGATGTCAAATATATCAACTGAAGAACTAGTGGAAGATTTAGAAAAAGAAAAATCATATATAAAGTGGGTGGATTTTAAAGGAACTGCCGTAGTGCTGAAAAAATTAGCCGATACTGATATTAATTCTCATGTTAATAATGAACAAATACAATTTAATTGGATTGAATTAATGGCATATTTAGGATGCAAGTATGGCGGAGACCTATCTTTATTTAAAGATAAAGATTTAGAAAATTTATTAAACAGTTTACGCGAAGGGAAGACTATGAACGAGTTGACAGCAAATATGAAGTTTTACAATTATTTTTTTCAGAGTTATGATGCCATTTTCCATGAATATATTGGAGAATATGAAATAGCAACTGTAGATGAACAAGGCAACAAAAAATATGTAAAAAAATATGGCTTAAAAGCATTTTCTCCTATAGCTAAAAATTATTATTTTTGTCATTACAAGGATTTTGGTTCTGCAAGGTCTTATGGATATAGAAGAGTACATTTAGGAAATGATTTACTACGGAAGTATTGGGACACCTATTGTAGCTGTAGAATCTGGCTATATTGAAGCCCTTGGATGGAATCAATATGGTGGTTGGAGAGTTGGTATACGAAGCTTCGATGGTAAAAGATATTATTATTACGCACATCTACGAAAAGATCACCCTTATGCAAAAGATTTATGTGAAGGACAAATTGTAACAGCCGGAGATGTGATAGGATATCTAGGAATGACAGGCTATAGTAGCCATGAAAATGTGAATAATATAAACATTCCGCATTTGCATTTTGGAGTGCAACTTATATTTAATGAAGTTCAAAAAGATGGAAACAATCAGATTTGGATTGATGTGTATGAGATAATAGAATACTTAAAAAGAAACAGTTCACAGGTTTATATGGCATATCCAGACACAAGGGATTATGAAAGAAAATTTGATATGATGCAAAATGAATAGAATTTTTATATGATAATATGGAGCGGGTAGCGAGAATCGAACTCGCGCAATCAGGTCGGAAGCATGATATTCTAGCCACTAAATTATACCCGCATTTATTAGTATTATAAAGTAAATGAATAAAAATTACAATAGTAATATTGATATTTATAAAATCTAAGTTATAATAAAAGATAAAACAAAAAGGCCAGCCGTTACAGCTGGTCTTCTTGCTACAAGATAAGTAAACAACTAATCTCGTAAAATGGCTAAACTTTAGCGCCACTTGCGAATGGATTCCCATTTGGCTCTGAAACCATCATGCATGATTTCTTCACCGTTAGAGAACGGTACGAACATACACTTCTCACGGTATCCGGCATCACACAGATGCTGAATTACCTTGTAACCTTTGGTAACGTAGGTGTGCCCATCACGGTAAACAAAGACAACAATGCCGTTGTTCATGTAATAGGTGCCGAGCGAGTCACGAGCCAAGTTGTCAAGCTTCAACTGTGTGATTATCGGGTAAGTAAAAGTCTCATAACATACATGCTTGACCCGCAAACCTTCGTTGGGAATCAAGAAGCTCTTTTTCATCACGAGAGGAGGCAAAGCCCCGATGTGATGTTCGTTGCAGAACTTTTCACATTCTGCCGAGAAGTTTTCTTCGGGTGTCTTTTTTGCCTTTTCCTGCAAGAACTTCCACCGTTTTGCTTCACGCTTCGGGTAATCCGAGGCGGAGAAAGGAACATAGAAACTAGCTTCTATGAAGCCATTTTCAACAAGCGTAGCAATGGCTCGTGCAGTGTACGGAGTCACATAGTACCGGTTTTGGCAGATAAATCCAATCGTCGTTGAGTTATTTGCCGAATAGTGGCCATTGAACTTCGCGATGAAGAAATCCGCGCTAAGCGTCACTTCGTGACCAGTTTGCGGAAACACCGCAATCATGCCATGTGTGACTCTGAAAGAGTCGTGGATCAAGTCGCCTAAAGTGTAATTAACCATTTTCTTGTCTCCTTTAACAAGTTTGTTAATTGGTGAGTTTAATCATGCAATTTGCTACATGATTAAAAATCGGACTTTTTTATTTTATCATATTTACATAAAATAGTCAAATTTGGTATATTTGCTAATTCATCTATTTTTTAAAATAATGGTTTTCTATAAAATATTTTCAAGTCTGCATGTATAAAAAGTTTTTCAACTAGTGTATAATTTCTGATACGTTTCAAAAATGTTCCACCAATAGTACTTGATTTTTAATGATAAAAATGATAAGATAACCGTAAATTAAAAGGGAGTAGCTTGATAACTACTAGTCAACATCACGGCTTTTAGCATGGCTAGTAACCACGAGTGGTAAGCAAGACTTTTAAAGAAATTTACAATGTTTTAGGGCGAATTTCTTTTAGAGTCTTGCTTTTTTGTACATAATAAATAAAAAAGATTGAATTTAAAAGAAATATAAAGTTTTAGTTTTTATTTATGAATTTTAAATTAAATTTTAAATCAGTGTTATAATAAAGCTTTATGGTAAAGCTAATAGCAAAATTCGGGATAAAGTACATAAGAAATTATTGCCCTTGGAAAGGATGAGATTATGGAAAGAGAAAATTGGTTTAACAAATCGGCTGAAGAGACGGTTAAAAAGCTCAACACGAATAACACGTTAGGCTTGACTGCAGAAGAGGTGGAAAAGAGAAAACAAAAATATGGATTAAATGAGCTGGAAAAAGGCAAGAAAACGCCATTAATTGTAAAATTCTTAGAACAATTTAAAGATTTTATGATAATTGTTTTAATTATTGCAGCCGTTGTTTCTGGTGTTGTAGGGCACATTAAGGGAGAAGGGATAACAGATTCAATAATTATAATGGTTGTTGTAATTGTTAATGCAATAATCGGTGTGGTACAAGAAGATAAGGCGGAAAAATCACTTGAAGCTTTAAAAAAACTAAGTAGTTATTCTGCCAAAGTAATAAGAAATGGAAAAATAACGGTTGTGCCATCAAAGGAATTGGTTCCTGGAGATGTAGTGGTACTAGAAACAGGTGATTATGTCCCAGCTGATATGAGAATAACAGAAGCTGTAAATTTAAGGGCACAAGAAACATCGCTAACCGGAGAATCTGTGCCTGTTGATAAATATGTAACCACAATAAGTAGCGAAGATGTCGGGATTGGAGACAGAACCAACATGGTATTTTCTTCTAGTTTGATTACGTATGGTAGAGGACAAGGAATTGTTGTTGAGACTGGAATGAATACAGAAGTTGGAAAGATTGCTGGAATTTTAAATAACACAGAAAAATCGGATACACCTTTACAACGTAGACTAAATAAGTTGGGAAAAACCTTGGGAATTGCTTCGCTTGCAATTTGTGTGGTAATTTTTATTATTGGATTGTTGCAAGGAAAAGAACCACTAGATATGTTTATGACGGCTGTAAGCTTAGCCGTTGCAGTAATTCCAGAAGGACTTGCAGCAATTTCTACAATAGTTTTAGCCATTGGCGTTCAAAGAATGGTAAAGAAAAATGCCATAGTAAAGAAATTACCAGCAGTTGAAACGCTTGGAAGTGCTACTGTTATATGTTCTGATAAAACAGGAACTCTTACACAAAACAAGATGACTGTACAGAAATTGTTCTACAATAACAGAATAATCGACATTGACGAAGTAGACACTAATAAAGAAAATGACGAGCTTGGAAGACTTGTTTATATTTCGATGTTATGTAATGATACAAAAATAGGAGAAAACAAGCAATTAACAGGTGATCCAACAGAAACAGCACTTATAGATATGGGATTTAAATTGGACTTTACTCCAGCTGTGTTTGATCAAATGCCAAGAGTTGAAGAAGTTCCATTTGATTCAGAGAGAAAATTAATGACAACAGTTCACAAGGTAAATGACAACCAATATATGGTTTACACAAAAGGTGGAGTAGATGAATTACTAGCAAGATGTAGCAAATACCAGATTAATGGAGAGGTCAGAGAAAATCTTGAAGAATATAAGAAGAAAATAGATGAATTCAACAACCAAATGGCTGAGAATGCTTTAAGAGTACTTGCAATGGCATATAAGCAAATAGACCATATGCCATCAAAAGAAGAGATGGAAACAATCGAAAAAGACCTAATTTATATAGGAATGGTTGGAATGATTGACCCTCCAAGAGAAGAGGCAAAAGTTGCTGTTGCAAAGTGTAAATCGGCAGGAATAAAAACAGTGATGATAACAGGAGACCATAAGGTGACTGCTGTTGCAATAGCAAAAGAACTTGGAATTTTAGAAGACGGTAAAGAGGCTATAACTGGAAGCCAACTTGAAGCAATGTCGCAAGAAGAATTAATTCAAAGGGTAGAAAATATAAGAGTATATGCAAGAGTTTCTCCAGAGCACAAAGTACGTATAGTTAAGGCATGGCAAGCTCATGGAGAAATAGTTGCGATGACTGGAGATGGTGTAAATGATGCACCAGCCCTAAAAACAGCAGATATAGGTTGTGCAATGGGAATTGTAGGAACAGATGTTGCTAAAGAAGCAGCAGACGTAATTTTAACAGATGACAACTTTGCAACAGTTGTTTCAGCAGTAGAAGAAGGCAGACGTATTTATGACAACATAATAAAAGCAATACAGTTTTTATTATCAAGTAACGTCGGAGAGGTAATAGTATTGTTCTTTGCAATTTTACTAACACCATTCTTAGCAACAAAATTTGGAATTCCAATTGGATTAATAGAGCCATTACTACCAATACACATATTATGGATAAACTTAGTAACGGACTCATTGCCAGCTTTAGCACTTGCATTTGACCCAGCAAACAAAGATGTAATGAAGAGAAAACCAGTAAAGGCAAGCTCTGGAATATTCACAAAAGGCATGACATGGCGTATAATCTACCAAGGAATAATGATAGGACTTCTATCACTTACTGCATTTGTAATTGGAATTTCTACTCCAAATCCACCAGTAATAGAAGGATTAACACCAGAACAAGTAAGAGTCGAAATTGGTCAGACAATGACATTTATTGTTTTAGCATTTTCAGAATTGATTCATGTATTTAACATAAGAAACAACAAAGAGTCAATATTTAAGATAGGAATAGGTGGAAACAAGCAATTATTCTGGGCTATTGGAGCATCTGCAATGCTTATGCTAGTAATACTTGCAATTCCAGCTTTAAGAGCAATATTCAGTATTCCAGTACTTCCAATGGATAGAATAGTTGAAACAATAGCATTAGTAATAGCACCAGTTGTAATAGTTGAAATATTCAAATTACTAAAAATAAATACTTCTAAGGATGAATAAATTAATCAATTAATTAAGCAATAAAGCAATAATTTATATTTTTATAAAGCATCAACATGTTGTACTGGGGGTGGTACTCCTAACGAACCTTCCCAAAGGTACACCTCTAGTTTGGTTTTTAAGGATATAAATTATTGCTATTTGAGTTAATCTATTAAAAAAGTATAATAAACCATATATTAAATTATTGCATGGAAAAATTTATAATAAAAATTGTAGTATAGGTTTAAAATAGATATGTCACAAATACATTGAAAATAAAATATTGAAAAGAGAGCACAAAAATGATATTGTTTAAATGACCAAAAATAAACATATCGGAGGTGCTCTCTTATGGGTAATAATATCACAGATAGATTAAAATATAAAGAGTCAATAGTAAAATTTTCAAGAAAATATGGAGTAGCAAAAGCAGCATATAAATTCGGAGAATGTAAAAGAACAATATATAGATGGAGAAATAGATATGATGGAACATTAGAAAGCTTAAAAGATAAATCAAGACGTCCACATTCACATCCAAATCAACATACAGAGGAAGAAATAAAATTAATAAGAAATTATAAAAGAAACAATAAAGATACGGGATTAGTGGTGTTATGGATAAAATTACACCAAGCAGGATATACAAGAACAATACAAGGGTTATATCATGCAATGCAAAGATTAGGAATATACGAAAAGACACCAAGCAAAAGGAAAGAAAGTGAACCAAATGAATGGGTGTCAGGAGAATATCCAGGAGATAAAGTCCAAATAGACGTTAAGTATGTTCCCAAGAAATGTATGAGCAAAGAGTTACAAGAAAATGGGGAAAAATATTATCAATATACAGCAATAGATGAATATTCAAGATTAAGATATACATGGTTTACAAATGCATATGATACATATGCATCAAGTGAATTTGCAAGAAGAGTAGTAAAATATTTTCCGTTTAAAATAAAGACAATACAAACAGATAATGGATTTGAATTTACAAATAGATTAAGTTGGCA
>OGZK01001432.1_pt1 | contig 22719 bp, 18 predicted proteins | sample 1576791 | NCBI WGS metagenome assembly OGZK01 (sample SAMEA3541556, study PRJEB24748) | human gut metagenome | biome: human gut; feature: human-associated habitat; material: faeces | place: China | collected 2012
TGTGCAAATTTGCGACATTCTTACAGGCACGCGGAATCCGACATTTCGCAGTCACGGAGCTTGCGGATGCCATCGAACTTCGAGAGAAAGGAATCTTCGGGGAGATTCTGCTTCTGACACCACTTTATCATCCAGAAGATATTACACGCGCAATCAAACACGACATCACACTCAGTATCACAAGCGTTTCATGCGGGCAGATCTTGGAGGATACTGCCGCACGCTTAAATCATTTTTGCGCCCATGCGCATCTGTGCATCGATACAGGCTTTGGGCGTTATGGTTTCTTATGCAGCAAAACCTCGCAGATTGGCGACATCATCAACACTGTACATGCCATGACGCACGTGCAGGTCACAGGAATCTATTCCCATTTCTACGCCGCATGTTGCAAGAATGAGCGATTTGTCAAAAAGCAGTTTGAGGATTTTAACAACCTTTGCACTACTCTGACGGACGCAGGGATTCCACTTGGGATACGTCATATCTCCTCCTCTTCCTCCCTCGTCCGTTTTCCGTATATGAATCTGGATGCGGTCCGTATCGGTTCCGCATTTCTCGGTCGTCTCGCCGTTTCCAATTCCTGTGGATTTGAAAATGTCTGCGACCTGACAGCAAGTGTGGACGACGTATATGAGCTTCCTGCCGGACACAACATCGGCTACGGCAAAACCTGCCGTCTGACCAAAGCTTCTACAACGGCTGTCGTATCGGCTGGATATTTTCACGGACTTGGTATGACACGCGAGGCTGCTCCGAAACATCCCTCGCCGCTTCGTCTGCTTCGCCTGTGCAAGCATGCCTGCTTCCAGAAAAAACAAACGGCAGAGTTTGAAGGTCAAACCCTGCCAGTTCTTGGTCAGATCAGTATGAATTCATGTATCTTAGATGTGTCCAAAGCTCCCGTCTCTATCGGGGACTCTGTGACATTCCGGATCAATCCGCTCTTTGTGAATTCCGCAGTTCCACGGGTGTACTGCTAGATTATATAGAAAGATCAATCGGTCCATCAAATTTATTGATCTTCACACCATTTACAAGTAAGTCATCACTGATTTCAATCACGATGCAGTTCTTGCCATCGATCTTGCGTACTTCAATCGCATCCGTATGTTCAACCGGAAGGGAGACCTCTGTCTTGCCCGACTTGATCTTCAGCTTATTGCTTCCTTCGAACACATTGCTTAAGAGTACCTTTCCGTTCTCTTCGGTTGCCTCATCGAAGGTCTTCGTGAACGCCTGAATCTCCTCTTCCTCAAATCCGCTTTCCTCTAAGATACGCGCCGTTTCTTTCTTATCAACCACGACTTCCTCCTGGCTGTCCTTTAACTCCATCTCATGCTCCCGCATGTTCGAGTATATTGCCTTCGCCTTATCAAATGTCATCTCCTCCACGGCTTCGATCGCATTGATAAACATCTCGTTCTGCTTACCGGCGGTCGCCGGAATCTCACAGCCAAACACATCCATAAGCAGACTGTCATTTAACTCAGATGGTTTCTTCGTATAGTAAAGTGCTGCGTGCACATCACTCATCCTCTCGTTGAATGCCGGGAATAAGAATCCGTTCATCGGCAGCTCGACCATCATATTCCGCATCGCATTCTCCAGACTGTTATCGACCGGGTTGTACATCAGACCTGCCTTCGATGGTTTGAGCGGACAAAGTAATGTCAGGTTGAACTTGTACACGACATCGGATGCATCCTCCATCTCGATTCCGTCCGCGGTCTTTCCCGGTACATCGTAGACACCATACACCAGCATAATATAATAATTATCCACATACGCATACGAATCGCGTATCTTCTCAAAATATGCCTGCAACACCTGTGGATCTTTCAGTTCACTGTTTAACACCTGCATGAGTGTATCACGGTTTGGCACTGTAATTCCATTTTCTGTACGAAACACAAGATTCAGCAGATTCTTACCGATCCGCCCGGACAATCCCTTCTTGATCAGATCAAAATATTTGTGCTGTTCTTCCTCCTGCAGAACAAGGAATTTGCCTTGCTCCAAAATATGCATCTCTTTATTCGCATCGACATAGCATCCGGCAAGCCCGTGAATGCAGCAGTCGTTCTTCGTCATAATCTTTTTTATCTCAGTTACTTCGTTCTGTATCATGTTCTATCTCCTAACTCTGATTTGTTCTTCATCCAAGTTAAACCACAATGGGCAGTTTTCACCACATACCAAAAGAAAAGGCACTGCCAAATCACGAGCAGTGCCTTTTTCTTTCGCAACTTTACACTGATTCTACTTTAATTTAATAATGATAGCATAAAATCACCGGAATTTATACCATATATTTACTTTATTTCACAAAATCCGTTATATTTCGAGCCACATAGACACCGCTGGCAGATGCATGTGACAACGAATGCGTGATTCCACTGCCATCTCCGATAATATATAGTCCCTTATGACGTGTCTCCAGTTTCTCATCCACATCAACTTCCATATTGTAGAATTTGACTTCCACGCCATAGAGCAGTGTGTCCTCGTTTGCTGTACCCGGTGCAATCTTGTCAAGCGCATAGATCATCTCGATAATGCCATCTAAGATACGCTTTGGAAGCACCAGACTCAGGTCCCCCGGTGTTGCACTGAGCGTCGGTGTGATAAACGCCTCATCAATCCGACTCTGTGTCGAGCGCCTGCCTCGGATCAGATCACCAAACCGTTGTACGATAACACCGCCACCAAGCATGTTGCTAAGTCTGGCAATACTCTCACCATACCCATTTGAATCCTTGAACGGCTCTGAAAAATGTTTTGCCACAAGCAATGCAAAATTTGTATTCTCCGTCTGCTTCTCCGGATCTTCATAGCTGTGACCATTTACAGTGATGATGCCATTTGTATTTTCATTTACAACAGCCCCCTTTGGATTCATACAGAAGGTACGCACGCGGTCGCCGTATTTCTCAGTCCGGTACACAATCTTGCTCTCGTAAAGTTCATCGGTCAGATGCGCAAATACAACTGCCGGAAGCTCCACGCGCACACCAATATCCACACGATTTGATTTCGTTGGAATCTCCAGATCATCGCAAATCTTCTCCATCCATTTGCTTCCGCTTCGTCCAACCGATATAATGCAATTCTCACATGTATAGGATGCATCCTTGCAGACAACCGTGTAGCCGCCCGCCGCTTCTGCGACAACCGAATTCACTGGTGTATCGAAGAAAAACTCCACCTTATCCTTCAGATATGCATACAGATTTCCAAGCACGACATAGTTGATATCCGTCCCCAGATGACGTACAGATGCATCAAGCAGATGCAGATCATTCTGAATGCATACCGTCTTGAACCGTGTACCCGCCGTCGAATAGAGCTTCGTGCCCTCGCCACCATAACGCATATTGATCTCATCAACATACTTCATCAGTTCGAGCGATTGTTTCTTGCCAATATACTCATAAAGCGTACCGCCAAAATCATTTGTAATATTATATTTTCCATCCGAAAATGCGCCTGCACCACCAAACCCGCTCATGATTGAGCAGCTCTTACAGCCGATACAGCTTTTCACCTTATCTCCATCAATCGGGCAATGCCGTTTGTCCAATGCATGTCCTGCTTCAAACACAGCAATCTTTAAATCTGGATTTTTCTGTACCAGTTCATACGCAGAGAAAATACCGCCCGGTCCTGCACCAATTACGATCACATCATACTTCATAAATAACCTCCCAAAATCAAAACATAAAAAAAGACCACGAAACAATTGTTTTCGTAGTCAACTCTTTACGGTAGTTGGTAGAAACGTTCAACCATATTATGAACATATACGCCTATTTGATTCATAGATTTAATTTATTCTATCATAATAAATAGGAATACACAATCGTTTTTTCTCTCTTTTTATAGCCTCTTTATAAATTTTTTCCTGCAATTCGCGAAATTTAATTCTTGACAAATGTCGATAAAACTGTATAATGATACATGTGTCTTACGGACACACCCAATTATAGGGGATTGGTCAAATGGTATGATAGGGGTCTCCAAAACCTTTGGCGGGAGTTCGATTCTCTCATCCCCTGCTTGTGAAAAAACCTTGAAACATTGCGTTTCAAGGTTTTTTGTTTATAACATTTTACTGCATGCATCCAGAACATCAATCAGTTAGTTCCGTTTTCCATCATCCCCACGTTTCGCTGTGTCCAGATAGCGTGTTGAATTGAATGCACGCATTGTATTGTGTATTGAGCTACTGCATATCATAAAACTTCATCGTCTCCCGGTCACGATATTCATGTTTCTCATAATATCCGATTAATTTCTGCTCACTGTCCCGCAAAGCCACCATGTATACATCCTTGTTCTGCTTTGCATTGTAACTGGTATATACAATATTGTGACTTACATCTGCTGCAAACCAATCAACCACCTGTTGAATCCGCTTGTTCGATTCCGGGTTATGACAGGCAAGCAGACTTTTCCCTATGAGTGCCTCGCCGCCGCGCTTTGCATAATTTTTAATTGCTGCAGGGTTCATGTAAATAATTTCATGCTGTAGGTTACAGATCACAACCGATACACGTTCCTGGTCTACAATACTTTTGAAATATTCATTCATGCGTTGTATACCTCCACCTCTGCCTGAATCTCATCCTCGGTTGCAGCCATCGCCTGTAAGGTCATCGTCAGAAGCTTCTCTAACTCCCAGCCAAGCTGCTTGGCACCGCGCTCGATCACCTCTCGCGAACATCCTGCTGCAAATCCCTTACTCTTATATTTCTTCTTCAGAGATTTCAATTCCATATCCTTTGTACTCTTCGACGGACGCATCAGCGCGGCCGCCCAAATCAGTCCAGTAAGCTCATCGGCTGCAAAAAGCACTTTTTCCATCTCATGTTCTGGCTTCACATCGATCGTCTCACCACATTCAACCGTAATTCCATAACCATGCGAACATACACCATGAATGATATCCTCAGACACACCGCCCTCGCGCAGCAGCTCCGGTGCCTTCAGACAATGCTCTGCCGGATACAATTCAAAATCAATATCGTGCAGCAATCCAACGATGCCCCAATACTCAGCGTCATCGCCATAGCCAAGCTCGTTTGCATACCATTTCATAACCGCTTCCACCGTCAGCGCATGCTGGATGTGAAATGGATCCTTGTTGTACTTCTTCAATAATTCAAATGCGTCTTCTCTTGCAATGTGATTCATGTCTATTCCTCTTTTCTGTCTTTTATAATTTAATGAACCATGCCGGAATTGCTTGTATAAGCTTCGTTTAATTCCCTCAATTCTTTCTCGCCATTGATATATGGTTCGTAAAACGCATCTACGGAACCGCCGCCTAAGTTATCACAGCCATTGCAGAAATCACAGACACCGCCACATTGGTTCAGTCCCTCCTGCACGATCCGGATTCGTTCCTCCCGCGTCGTATCTTTGATAAGTATACTTTTCATTCCAAGGTTCCTCCCTTCAGCACCAGCTTCTCGAATGATTCTGCAAATCTTACATCATCTTCCTCGGTTCTTTTCCTAGGACCTTTCATATGATTCTTCCCGGAACTCCGCCTTGCTTTCTTGTTCAAATGCCGTTCCATCAGCATCTGGTCAATGTTCGCGTCTGTGTACCATTTCCCAGACTGATGAATGGCATACGCACCTTTCCCAAGTGCCATCGCCGCCACACCATAATCCTGCGACACAACGATATCTCCCTTATGGCACAGACTAATCAGCTTGTAGTCCACTGCATCCGCGCCGGCACCAACCACGATCACCTCACTATAATCAGAATTCAGGACATGATTCGTGTCGCAAAGCAGCGTCGTCCGGATATGATATTTTTCTGCGATTTCCTCCACGATACGCACGACCGGGCAGGCATCGGCATCTACAAATATTTGCATGATCTATTTCCTCTTACTATGCAACCGTTGCCCCAAATGGCATCAGCGATAATTTCGCGAGCTTGAAAAATTGCTTTCCGAATGGAATACCAATAATCGTAATGCACAGGATACATCCCCAGACTACATCTGCAATCGCCATCGGAATCCCCGTCAAAAGCAGCCAGAATATATTCGCGATAAGACTCATCGCCCCGCCACCATATGTAACTTCCTTGCCAAACGGGAAGAATGCAAGCCCGGCGAACTTAAAGCACTGCAAGCCAATTGGAATTCCTATGATCGTAATACACCAGCCGATTCCCGCGATCACCCACGAAAGCCCGGCTGCAAAGCCGCCAAATATAAACCATAAAATATTTCCAAGTATACCCATGTTTTTGTTTTCTCCCCTAGTATTTTATTCTTTGTTTTTGTTCTATTCGAATCGTTATCGCACTATGTGAATTGTACTCTCGCTATTCGAATTGTTCGCGCGGTTCGCTTCTAGACTATATTGGCTTACCACGGCGCATTCATACAATAAAACAGCACCACGATCTGTGTCACGATCATCATCGGCAGTCCCACCGCAAAATAATTCTTCTGTGTCTTGTGATGAAATAAGTACATCGCAATTATACCACCGATCGCACCGCCAGCAAATGAAAATCCTAACAAGTTCGCCACCGGGATTCTCCATTTCCCCTTGATCGCCGCATACTTGTCGATGCCAAACAGGATAAACGTTACGAGATTGATGACGCCCAGATATAATAGCAGAATCTTCCTCTGGCTCATGTATCTTACAATGTTAAATGTCAGCTTGTCTGCCACATAGCCTTTTGCGAATAAGAATATCACAATGGCAATCACCAAGGTACAGGCAAGTGTGACATGAAGCATCGCATTTGATTTGGTTGTTTTTTCATGTAGTTTCATAGTATTTATGCCTTTTCTTATGCTGCCGCGTTCGCATTAATTTCGTCAATCACCTTTCGTATCCCCATCCATACATTTAAGTCTGTGAATATCTCTACTACACTTCCTTTATCCGTAAATGGAGATTCTTGTAGTACCGACATATCTTTCATCATTCCATTATGTACAATATACTCAACAATCTGATTCACAAAATAAATCTGCCTTTCATCCAGACTCGTATCGGTAAGATATTCAGAAAATGCCTCCTTTGCCGCATTCATATCCAATCCTACAATTTCACGCACAAACTCACCGAGCGGTTTCGTTCCATATTCGTACTCATAATCTTGCTTTGTTCCAACTTCTTTCCACAAAATTTCTTCCAAACTCTGAACATCTACACTCGTCAATGGCTGATTCGTTTTAAGTTTTGCAATCGCTATATTATCTTGATGGTTACGTACATAATACTCCGCTTTTGCTTTATAATTTTTCAATTCATCATTGTCAAGTTCTGCATCATTCCAATCCATTGACAACAATTCATCCGTAAAATTTGTTATATATCTTACGACATTATCATTTGGAATATATTTCATCAATCCACGCAGCTTCTTGCGGATTTCTTCAAACTCATTAATTCCACCATTCTCCACATAATCTGTATGTAAGATTTTATTTATCAATACCTCCTGCGCCTGAATCTCCGGAATATTGGCTATACTTGCGACACGCTCCACCCGCTTAAACAAGTCACTTCTGGCTTTTGAATATTTCTTTCCTGCTAAATAAGCGAGTTCAATTCCATACATCAGGGCATCAAACCGAACAGCACTTGCTTCATCTCCATCCGGCTGTATCAATGGAGCGACTTCCTCTCGAACAAGTAATGTATCTTCGTATGAAAGTGCCTGATAGCTCTTTTCAGAAGAATACAGGTCAACATACTTCAGATGCTGACGTACAGCAAAATTATCGCGCGGCAATTCCTGTACTTTCTCACTCATTTGTCGAACCAGTGATTCTCGGAACGCCCGCAAATGATCTGCCTGATATACTATATCCTGTAATTTATATGCCATATCAAATTGCAAATTGAATATTGCTCCTTGCAATGCAAGCATGTTTGCTGTTGCTTTTCCTTTATGCAATCTGAAAAACTCAAAATTACCACAAAAATCAAAAATATAAAACTTCTGCTTATCTTCTCCATCCAACAGCCCTGGACATAAGCGTGTTCCTCGTCCAATCATCTGCCAGAATTTTGCCTTACTCATAACCTTTTTGAAGAACACCAGATTCAACACCTCCGGAACGTCGATACCAGTATCCAGCATATCTACCGAGATTGCAATCTGAGGCATTTTCTTTGGATCTGAGAACTCATCAATTGCACTTTGGGCATATGTCATATAATTGTCAATAACCTTTGCATAATCGGGCAAATGTGGATATTCCTTATGAAATACTTCCAATATCCGTTCTGCATGATAATGATTTTTCGCAAAAACAATCGTCTTTCCAATCTTCTGACCATAGTCAATTTTTAATCCATTTGTCATTAAAATATTAAGCACCTGCTTAATTGTATCTTCATTAAAAATCCATTCGTTTAACGCTGCTGCACCTATTGATTCCGGTATTTCTCCATTTTCGTCTTCGAAAGTCGCCTCGTAAGCTTCCTTATCCTCTTCTGATAATTCATCATACACAATCCCCTGGGTGATGAATTTCAACTGCGATTCAACCGATACGTAATCGACCAGATAACCATCCTTCACCGCTTGAGCTAAATCATATCCATAGGTTGGGACACCATTTTCTAATTCAAATATTCCATATGTGTTCTTATCAATCTCATCCTTCGGTGTTGCGGTTAATCCAACTAAAGGAGCATCAAAATAAGTAAATATATTCTGATATTTGTTATAGATTGAACGATGTGCCTCATCGCAAATTACCAGATCAAAATGCCCACATGTAAATAATTTTCCTTGATCGTCATTCACTGTATCAATGCAATTCATCATAGTTTGATACGTTGAGAATACACAATGCGCATTATAATTATCCTTTTCCTCCACAAGATTCGTGCAAGAAAGATTCGGAAGCAGATTCACGAAATTACGCTTTGCTTGTGTAACAAGTGAATTTCTATCTGCCAGAAACAAAATATTTTTGACCCATCCATGATCTAATAACACCTTACAAAGTGCAATGATCGTTCTTGTTTTTCCAGATCCCGTTGCCATTACAAGCAACGCCTTTCTACGATTCTTCTCGTCAAAACTATTGCAGACAGCTTTCACCGCAGCCTCCTGATAATAACGTCCTGCAATACTTTTATCCACAGTTATATGGTTCAATCTTGTGCGCATAGCAAGTAAATTAAACCACTTTTCCAAATCCCGCTTCGAATAAATCATGGAACACTTTCGTTCCGGGTATTGTCCATCGATAATATGTGTTTCAAACCCGTTCGTCAGGAAAATAACCGGTCTTCGATGATATTGTTTTTCCAGGATATCCGCATACAATTTTGCCTGTTGTCTGCCCTTGGAAACATCTACGCATGTACGTTTTGCCTCAATTACAGCTAACGGTCGCTGCATATCATCGTAAAGGACATAATCCGCACGACCATTTCCCGACTTACTTGGCATTCCAGAAAGTTCCACTTCGTTTATCCAGTCTTCTCCCTCTCTCCAACCAGCATCTACAAGCATGGAATCGATGTAAAGCTTCCTCGTTTTATACTCTGACAAATCCAGTGGTTTCGGTACATATGTCGGTTGATTTTCCTGTCTTCGCTTCGACAATTCGTCTTTCAAAGAAGCATTCTCCGCAATTAATTTCTTCAAATCAACTTCTCGCAGTGCTATCTCTTCCCGCTCTATTTTTTCTTTTTTCTCTGCTCCCTTAGATGCCTTTATCTTGTCAATTCTGGCTGTAATTATATCTTTATCAAATGTACGTTCTCTATATTCATCTGCATAACAACAAGCTACATAATCCAGGAAAATAAACAAATTCTCAAGACATAACATTGCCTCATCTCTGCCAAGCTTTTTGTTACTATGTGCCACATTATTTCCCGATCTGCGAATATAATCCATACGTTTCAGCAAATCTGCACTTACCAACTGTCTGAAATCTTCCGCATTCATCAAACTCTGCAAATTATCCTGATATGGCATCTCCAAATCCTTATCCACAGAATACATCCATTTTATGGCGAATTCCATTGCGCGCCGGCTATTGATAATGCTGGATTCCGGATCCATCAGAATAATCTTCTCCGCTGTAATAGCCACATCCGCAAATGCAGAAAATTTTGATTCTTTTTTCAAATAGTCAAAGTTTGTAATCATACAACAGCCTCCTTTCAGTGTATGGTTATTTGATACATGATTTTCAATTTATTATCTCAACAACTTTTGATTTGTCGACTTTATGAACAAATCTCACAAATTCAATCTGTTGTTCAATAGGCGGAATCGGAACCATTACTTTAACCAAATCCTTGCTTCTTATTCCCTGTGCCGTTCCGCCTGTTCTATATACATTAATATCTTTCCAAAACATATCCGTCTGCATATATGAGCATAAAAAAGCATTCTTTATTTCTTCTTTCCCTTTGATAGTAATCACTCTCTGACCCAAGGCAAATTTCGTCATATCTTCAGGAATTAAACAAGTATTTCCGAATGTATGGCCTTCAGTAACAAACAAAATATCACCTGGATATCCAAAACCTCTATGCATCCATGCATCATAAGTTTCCTCTGTGACAAATTCATCAACATACTTGAAGAATCCTTTCCCCACTGATTTTGCATTGACCATTCGAATTATACCTTCATCAGATAATTCAGGTGTATGCCCTCTGTAATCAACAAAATCCGTACATTCTCCTAATGATTTATAAATGCAATCACTCAAATTAAACATCTCGACAAATCGGGCTTTAATAAGGTCATCTAACATCTGAAGTTCCGACTTTCTATGTTGAATAACTGCATATATTTTCTCGAGTGTTTCCGAATGCTCAAGTTGCTTTTCTAATGAAATATCAGGAACCTTTGTTTCTTCAAGAACCTTTCTTCCGATAGCCTTGAATGTGCTTCCTGTTCCTTTACTATTTAATTCAGCATTCTTACCTTTTAACAACCAAAATATAAACTTAGGAGAAACCTTAGTTTTGTCCGGAGTCAGTGCTGCAAGTCCACGCCCTATACAGCATTCTTCCTTTGCATAATTCATTGCACCAATAGGTGCTCTAACAGAAATTAATATATCTTCAGGTGCTGCCATTTTAGTTGGAGCTGAACACCACTTTCTTGTAACTGGATATCTTTCTCCAAAATCAGCATTTCCCTGAAAAAAAGGAACCCCTTCTCCATTATCATTATAACTATCTGAATCAGGTGACTGACCCATATTTATGGTACAGACATCTTTTAACGTCACATATTTCATCACTTATCATCCCACAAATCCGAATTTGCATATCACGCTATGTACTTCTGATGGGATGATTTCACATTATTTTGGTTTACCATTGCATACTGCATTGTAGTATCTATTTGCGAATGTCCAAGTATTTTCTGTACCTGTTCTATCGGCATTCCTTTGTCGATAGCTCTCGTTGCCATTGTTCTCCGGAATTTATGTGGATGTATTTTTTCCAAATTTAGTTTCCGTCCAAGCTCTCTTAATCTTATTTCAACTCCACTGATTTTCAATCGATCATATGGTGCATCCAAAGTTACAAATAATGCAACATTATTATCCTTACGTGTATCTATATATTTTTTTAGATGAACTTTTGCCTTTGCATCAAAATATACTCGTCTCTCCTTATCCCCTTTACCATAGACCACACATTCTCGTCCTTCCAAATCTATATCATCAATATTCAGATTCACCAATTCGCCAACTCGTATGCCAGTGGAATATAACAAATCTATAATTGCAAGGTCTCGTATTTCTCTGCAATTATCGCGAAGTTTTTCTATCCCCTCATCCGATATCGTGTTCTTTACAACTTTCTTGGTCTTTATCTTATGAATTCGCTTCGTCGGACTTTTCAATATATAATCTTCCTCTTCAAGCCAAGAGAAAAAACTTGAGATATTCCTTCGGACATTATCTATCGTCACATTTGAACAGTTATTTCTTTTTTGATACTCTGCCAAATAAACGCGAATTTCCTCCGTTGTTATCTTTCGCACTGCGGTTTCAATCTGTGTAAACATGTGTTCAATCGTCACTCGGTAATATTGTATCGTCCGATCCGAGCACCCCTCCACACGCTTCGCAGCTAGAAACATATCTAAAAATTCATCATTGGAAATATTCGAATGCTCTGCTTCATTCTCCGCAAATGTTTTCAATATCACTTCCTGTAGTTTTTTCATCTGTGCAATAGACAAGAACTCCGACATTTCGTTCAGTACTTTTACTATTTTTTCATCCATGCTAATATCTCCTTTTGTCGATACCAGCATCATCCAACCATTTTTCTTATATTCTTTCCACTGCATTAATGCATTCTTGATAGAATATTGATTTACATTATTATCATGATTTTTTTATAAGTTATTTTAGCCAAAGTATTTTTGCATTAAACTATCAAATAACAACTGTGTCTCATCCAATGCCTTCTGCACTGCAACTTTTGATTTGTCGACTTGATGAACGAAGTCTGCAAATTTAGTTTGCTTACCTAATGGCACATTCAATATATCAATATTTTTTACATGATTCATATTTAAAAATGGTTGAACCCCTGCAGACGCAATTTCCAAAAGCTTAGATTTTAAATACAGTAAATTATAGGCGAAGAATTCTGTATTTACTATAGAATTATCTACTCGAATTCTACAGCTTCCTGTTGTGGATAATACAGCTTCTTTATAAGTATCAGGGAACACACACACATTCCCAATGGTTCCCACTTTTGTTAGAATAACATCTCCTGGTAACACCTGACTTCTAATTACCGTCTCATATTTTTTTCTTGTCATATATTTCAAATCAACTGGACTAAATGACATCTTCTTGACATTAACAGTACGAATAACCGGAATTTCTCCTTTCGCAATATAATCAATCTTTGTATTTACCTGAGACCCAAACGGTCCATCCACCATATCTGTTTTTTCTGCTACGCAAGATGACAATTTTCTAGTTCCATACTTATCACTATGAACAGGATCCCCAAACATCTCGACAAATCGGGCTTTAATAAGGTCATCTAACATCTGAAGTTCCGACTTTCTATGTTGAATAACTGCATATATTTTCTCGAGTGTTTCCGAATGCTCAAGTTGCTTTTCTAATGAAATATCAGGAACCTTTGTTTCTTCAAGAACCTTTCTTCCGATAGCCTTGAATGTGCTTCCTGTTCCTTTACTATTTAATTCAGCATTCTTACCTTTTAACAACCAAAATATAAACTTAGGAGAAACCTTAGTTTTGTCCGGAGTCAGTGCTGCAAGTCCACGCCCTATACAGCATTCTTCCTTTGCATAATTCATTGCACCAATAGGTGCTCTAACAGAAATTAATATATCTTCAGGTGCTGCCATTTTAGTTGGAGCTGAACACCACTTTCTTGTAACTGGATATCTTTCTCCAAAATCAGCATTTCCCTGAAAAAAAGGAACCCCTTCTCCATTATCATTATAACTATCTGAATCAGGTGACTGACCCATATTTATGGTACAGACATCTTTTAACGTCACATATTTCATCACTTATCATCCCACAAATCCGAATTTGCATATCACGCTATGTACTTCTGATGGGATGATTTCACATTATTTTGGTTTACCATTGCATACTGCATTGTAGTATCTATTTGCGAATGTCCAAGTATTTTCTGTACCTGTTCTATCGGCATTCCTTTGTCGATAGCTCTCGTTGCCATTGTTCTCCGGAATTTATGTGGATGTATTTTTTCCAAATTTAGTTTCCGTCCAAGCTCTCTTAATCTTATTTCAACTCCACTGATTTTCAATCGATCATATGGTGCATCCAAAGTTACAAATAATGCAACATTATTATCCTTACGTGTATCTATATATTTTTTTAGATGAACTTTTGCCTTTGCATCAAAATATACTCGTCTCTCCTTATCCCCTTTACCATAGACCACACATTCTCGTCCTTCCAAATCTATATCATCAATATTCAGATTCACCAATTCGCCAACTCGTATGCCAGTGGAATATAACAAATCTATAATTGCAAGGTCTCGTATTTCTCTGCAATTATCGCGAAGTTTTTCTATCCCCTCATCCGATATCGTGTTCTTTACAACTTTCTTGGTCTTTATCTTATGAATTCGCTTCGTCGGACTTTTCAATATATAATCTTCCTCTTCAAGCCAAGAGAAAAAACTTGAGATATTCCTTCGGACATTATCTATCGTCACATTTGAACAGTTATTTCTTTTTTGATACTCTGCCAAATAAACGCGAATTTCCTCCGTTGTTATCTTTCGCACTGCGGTTTCAATCTGTGTAAACATGTGTTCAATCGTCACTCGGTAATATTGTATCGTCCGATCCGAGCACCCCTCCACACGCTTCGCAGCTAGAAACATATCTAAAAATTCATCATTGGAAATATTCGAATGCTCTGCTTCATTCTCCGCAAATGTTTTCAATATCACTTCCTGTAGTTTTTTCATCTGTGCAATAGACAAGAACTCCGACATTTCGTTCAGTACTTTTACTATTTTTTCATCCATGCTAATATCTCCTTTTGTCGATACCAGCATCATCCAACCATTTTTCTTATATTCTTTCCACTGCATTAATGCATTCTTGATAGAATATTGATTTACATTATTATCATGATTTTTTTATAAGTTATTTTAGCCAAAGTATTTTTGCATTAAACTATCAAATAACAACTGTGTCTCATCCAATGCCTTCTGCACTGCAACTTTTGATTTGTCGACTTGATGAACGAAGTCTGCAAATTTAGTTTGCTTACCTAATGGCACATTCAATATATCAATATTTTTTACATGATTCATATTTAAAAATGGTTGAACCCCTGCAGACGCAATTTCCAAAAGCTTAGATTTTAAATACAGTAAATTATAGGCGAAGAATTCTGTATTTACTATAGAATTATCTACTCGAATTCTACAGCTTCCTGTTGTGGATAATACAGCTTCTTTATAAGTATCAGGGAACACACACACATTCCCAATGGTTCCCACTTTTGTTAGAATAACATCTCCTGGTAACACCTGACTTCTAATTACCGTCTCATATTTTTTTCTTGTCATATATTTCAAATCAACTGGACTAAATGACATCTTCTTGACATTAACAGTACGAATAACCGGAATTTCTCCTTTCGCAATATAATCAATCTTTGTATTTACCTGAGACCCAAACGGTCCATCCACCATATCTGTTTTTTCTGCTACGCAAGATGACAATTTTCTAGTTCCATACTTATCACTATGAACAGGATCCCCAAACATCTCGACAAATCGGGCCTTGATAAGGTCATCTAGCAACTGTAATTCTTGTTTTCTTACCTCAATAATTTGCTCTAGTACATCAAACTGACCACATATCTTATCCTGTTCTTGAACACTCGGATATGATATTGTCATTTTTAGAATATCTTTCATACATGGATGTTTCAAACTGGCACCTCTATAATAAGATGCTATTTCATGAATATTACCTCTCATAAAGTAATATAGATATTTATTTGTCAATTTATTAATATCTTTGCTTGTAGCAATTCTATTATCACCAGTTACAAACTTTCCTTTATGATATTTTACAGTAGGAATACCTCCCCAAGGTATAGATATGATTTCCCCCTCACTCAATCTATCTCCTGCAAGTTCTTCAGTTGTAAAGCCTACATCCTTACCAGTATAAAGAATTCTAACATCTCCATCATCGACTCTTAACGAATCCAACTCATCCGAAAGCAAATACTTGTACTTTATAGTTTTGGGTTGCCACTTCTTGTCAACATTATTAAATTTTTTGTCCCATATAGTTACTTGCCACAACGGTATATCTTTTGCTATATATCTCATCTCCATCATCCCACCAAATCCGAATTTGTGGTTCCCTTTCCTTTTTTTACAATTCATAAACAGTATAATTCAAAAATCTTGACATATACTTTTTATTTGTTATATTAACACTAGCCAACTTGTGATGGATAAAAGCTGGGTTCCCAAATGGGAGTAGGCATATTTATATATGCTTAGAATCCTTTGCTCCTAGGGTTGGCTTTTTATTTCCTCTACTCCTTCAACAACTTCTCCAGCTCGTCCATTTCCTTGCGTATTTCTTCCTCTATACCGCGAATATTCGCCATAATTTCCGATGTCGGCGGATATTCTACTGGTACATACTCAACTTCCTTGTATTTATTGATACTCAAGTCATACGCATTATCTACGATATCTTTTTTCGGTACCATAAACGATTTATCTGTACGTTTTCTATCTGCCTCTTTATCCAGATTTCTAAACCGTTCAATAATATCCGGAATATCATTTTCGGCAACCGGTGCACGTTTGTCATCCAGACTGAATCCATCCGCTGTCATATCATAGAACCATACCTGATCGGTTCCACCATGTTCTGTCTTTGTAAAAATCAAAATAGCCGTTGATACTCCTGCATATGGCTTAAATACCCCTGAAGGCATAGAGATTACTGCTTCCAATCTCTGATTTTCTACGATTTCTTTCCGTATTGACTTGTGTGCCGTAGATCCACCAAATAAAACGCCATCCGGTACGATACATGCACATCTTCCCCCAATCTTCATAATTCGTAAGAATAATGCAAGGAACAGCAATTCCGTTTTTTTCGTCTTGCACACTTTCAATAGATCGCCCGATACTGACTCTGCATCCAAACTTCCCTTAAATGGCGGATTCGCCAATACAAGCGAATACATATCCTTATCCGAATTTTGATCAGATAAACTATCCCGATATTCAATGAACGGATTGTCAATTCCATGCGTCATCATATTCATTGCACCAATACGAAGCATTGTCCGGTCCATATCATATCCATGAAACATCTGATTCATATAATGTTCTTTTTTCTTTTTATCAAAGAAGATTTCATCTCTTCGATTTTCTTTCAAATATTCACCTGCAGCAACCAAGAATCCCGATGTACCACATGCCGGATCACATATTACTTCATCTGCGGTTGGATTCATCATTTCCACCATCATCCGAATAATATGTCTCGGTGTTCGAAACTGCCCATTTCTGCCAGATTGTGCAATCTTTGACAACAAATATTCGTATACATCTCCCCGAACATCTGCTGTCTGAATCTCATTCATCATACTATAGATTTCATCCAATGAATCTACAACCTTTGACAATACCAATGGCGTCGGCAACTTAAATATTGCATCATCCATATACTTGGAATATGCACTGTTCTTATCACTATGCAAAGTTTTTATAAAAGGGAATACCCATTCCTGCATGATTGAATACATCCTATCTGCCGGAAAATCATGGAATACTGACCACTTTAATTGTGTTCCATCTATCGTTCTTTCGCCAATCTTTACTTCCTCTGCAAAGATACTTTGAAATGGTAATCCGAGCATAGCACTTTCCTTTGCCCGTGTATTATCTACATCATCCAAATCATGGATAAACATGAGATACGTAATCTGCTCAATCACCTCCAACGGATTTACCAATCCTCCGGCCGCAAATATATCCCACAAACCATCTATTTTGTTTTTCAACTCGCCTGTAATCATCCTCTTATTTCTCCTGTCCTATGATTCATTATTCCATGTATATTTTGTATATCTTCCGCCACCTAACTTCAATACTTCACCCTTCTCAACAAGCTCCGCCAGAGCTCTTTGCACTGTCACCTGACTAATATCCGGACATTTGCGCATAATTTCTGTCTTCGTAATCGTTCCAATCGTACTTTTGATAATTTCGCGTATACGATCAGGTTTTGAAATTCCATCTCTTGATAATATTGCTACTCTTGATGAAAAATCCCGATATGCAGCAGCTACAATTCCCAGCATGTACTTCGTAAATGGTTCATAATCATTTTCTTCCTCATACCATCCATACGAACTTCGCTGTAAACTATCATAATAAAGTTCCTTTGTATCTGATATCAATTTTTCAATACTAATATACTTTCCAACGATATAACCTGCTCTATATAGCAAAAGCAATGTCAAAAGTCTGCTCATTCTTCCATTTCCATCCTTAAATGGATGAATACACAAGAAGTCAAGTACAAACATCGGAATCAATATAATCGGATCAATTTGCTGTGTTGCCATCGCAATATCAAATGCCTCACATAATCTTTCCATCGCCTCTGCTGTCTCCCATGCAGGCACAGGCTTGAAACGTACACGTTTTTCTCCATGTTCATTTTCTTCTTCAATTACGTTATCCGCTATTTTATACTTTCCGCCATAATCATAGCCCTCAAATTTATACATATCCCTATGCAATTGCAATATTATAGATGGTTTTACCGGAATATGATCGTGACTATCATGAATCGTATTTAGTACATCTCTATATCCCGCAATTTCCTTCTCATTTCTTGTCTGCGGTCTTGTCTTTTCATTTACAAGAGCCCGCAATCGTTCATCAGATGTATAAATACCCTCTATTTTATTGGACGCTTCCGTACTTTGAATCTTAGCTATCTCCCACAATTGTGTTAGCGCATCTGTCTTTGCTTCTACAAAAAGCTTTTGTTCCCCCCTAAACTCATGAATTTGTGCAATATAAGACACTATCTCCGGTGTTAAAAGTTTTTTCCACTTCTCTCGATAATCGTATTGTCTCATTACATCACCTCAATAATATTCTGTTGACATAGTTTGAGTATATTGTTTAATTTTATCAAAGTCAAGTTTAATTTTATCATTTTTGTTTTTATGATAAAATTAAATTGATTTGATATAATTAAAAAGGGAACTTTTGCAAATTTCTACAAAAGTTCCCTAAAAAATTAAATTCTTTCTCGTACCAACATTGTTGCATATCCCATAAGATTTTGTCCATTCCATTGTTTTGGTTCCAATCTTTTTGGATCTTTCATTGACAATCCGACGCCCCAGATTCTGTCATTCACTGCTGCCTCTGCAAGGATCGCATTTCCAGTTGCTTTCAGCTTCTCTCCTAACTCCGGATTCTGTGAATATTTTGCCATAAGTCCTTCAAAAATGATAATCTGGCGAACGCCATTCCATACATTATCTATATAACCTGACACCTTTCGTCCCAGTTGCTTAATATCTGCGACATCATCTGTTGCAAGAATCTGTTTTGCAATTTCATTGTCTCCAAATACAACCGCTTTCTGGTGCATCATATACTGCTCCATAGAAGTATATTTTACATCACCAACTGTAAAATCGGACAGATACCAATTACTTAAATATCCATTCTCTTCATCCGGATTGTGAAATGTTATTACCTTCATACCTTTATTCCTCTCTTTCTTTTTCCTGTTTTTTATTATAGTCACATATCTATCGATTGTCATGCCTCTTTTTGAATATTCGAATTGACAACCTTTATGTTTTGTTATACCATCGATACACAAGAAACGGGTTTTTACCGGGTAGGGCTTACGCCTGACAGGACTTGCTCGTTTCTTTTTTATTTTCCCTCACCTCAACATTCCCCTTGCATTTCCCCGTTTCCTGTGCTATAAAGTAAACAGTGTTTACCAAAGGAGTACAATTATGCGCGAGAGCACAAAAGCGACCAGAGCAACAATTTTACAGAGTGCGAAAGAGATTTTCTTGGAATGCGGCTATCAGGAAGCATCCATGCGAAAGATCGCTGCGCGGGCAGGTATTACCCCCGGTGCGATATACAAGCATTTTTCAGGGAAGGAAGAAATGTTCGGCGAGATATTCGCAGAGAGCGGAAATAAGCTGATGGCACTGAGTGAGTCCATGCTGGATATTGACTTTTCGGCGATGTCCGACGAGCAGCTGATGCAGGTATTCTATTCCCGCATATCCATCCGGACTTTCGAGCTGTTAGAAGATGATATGCAGCTCTTCCACATGCTGTTAAAGAATGATTCCGGCACCTATATCCGGAACTTCCGCAAAGTTTATATCGCGCGCTGCAACAAATTCGCAACGCGCTTTTATCATGAATTATATGTACGCAGACTTGCGAAGAATCAGTTATCCGAAAAAACATGTTACATGCTGTCTCTGTCTGAGTTCTCGATGATCTGCGAGATGATCGCCGATGATACCTGCAAGGACGGCTTCACCGAGGAGATGAAGCAGGCATTTTTAGAGGCGATGGATGTGCTGATGCACGGCATTGAAGCGACGCTTGGATTACAAGTCCAAGATGTGCCAAATCATTGAGATAGATTTTGCCAAGAAAGGATGATTTAGTTGAAGTACGGATTCTCACAGAAATTATTTGGATATTTTTATCACAGCTCCTGCATGAAGCAGGCAAAAAGACAGCATTTGCAGATTGACAGCAAGGCGATCAAACAGGAATACCGTGCCATCCTGACGCGCGCCAAGGATATCGGCAAATCCCGGCTGATGAGTTCCTACTGCATGGGCGCATATTTCATCGCATTAAACCGGAACACAACCTTATCCCCGGAGGAATGTTATGCCCTGTATAAGGACGGCCTCTCCGCTAATCAGTTGTTCCACAAGGTCATGGGAAATGCAGACAGCTATCTCGATGCGAAGAAGCTTCCAGCCCGGAAAAAGTGGTCTGCCGACTCCCATAAACACAAATACGAAAATGACTGGGTCGTTGACATCTTAGAAGGCGGCGCGAATGATGATTTCGAGCTTGGCTATGATTATCATACATGCGGCATCTGCAGTCTGTGCCGGGATGAGGGCTGTTTCGAACTTGCCAAATATCTCTGCCGCATGGACTACGTGCTTGCCGACATGATGCATATGCGCTTAGTCCGGACACAGACGATCGCAGAAGGTGCAACTTACTGCGACTTCCGTTACAGCCGGATTGAGTCCGCTTCCGGAAAGAATTCTTAACAATCGCCCTCCCGCTTCATGATTGCCCGCCGCTTGCGATCCACTTCGATCCATTCATCGAGCGTGAGCGGGACATAATCCGAGAACATACAGAAACAGTTGATCATCTGGCAGGGAATGGAAACCATTTCTTCCTCGCCTGATTTTCCAAGCACCGGACGCGTGGATGCACGCGTCTGGCGCTGAAATTCATCGATCAGATACTCGTCATATGTATCATGTACATGCCCGTACAACATATACGTCTTCGGTTCTCCCTTCGCATTCCGGCGGTACTGCCCGTTGTAGCACATAACCGGATAGTGGCAGAGAATCACCTTTCGATTGTTATCATTGATTTCTCTATAATGCGTAATCCATTCAAAACGCGATGGATCAAATTGTTTATTCGCAATAAAATGATCATGATTTCCGATGATCAGATACTTCTTTCCATTCAACCGTTCGAGAATGGCATTTGCAATTTCTCCCTTTTTTGAAATACAGAAATCTCCCAAGATCACAACCTCATCGCGTTTACGCACACGTGAATTCCACTGTGCGATCATATATTCATTCATGGCTTCGCCGCTCTCAAATCCACGACAATCCATACGGGTATTCAGATTTTCATGGCAGAAATGCAGGTCTGCAATGTAATAACGCATGTAAACGTTCCTCCCTTTCCCCAACACTGTCCTTATTGTATGCTTATTTTGATCCGCAGACAAGATAGCATTTGCATTTCTTTGTAAAAGAAAAGACACTCCAAAGTCTATACTCTGGAATGTCTTCACATCTCGTTCTTATACCTTAATTATATTTCCACTGTTCGCTCTCTAACTGCACATCGACCATATGCTTATAGATACCATTCTTCTCCTTCAACGCTGACGGTGTTCCCTGCTCAGCTACCACGCCATCCTTTAATACAATGATCTGGTCAACCCCATCGACCGTACGCATACGGTGTGCAATAATCAGAACTGTCTTGTTCCGGATCAGCTTGGAGATGGACTCCTGAATCACGGACTCATTATCCACATCCAGCGAGGCGGTTGCCTCATCCATCAAGATGATTGGTGCGTCCTTTAAGAATGCACGTGCGATGGAGATTCTCTGCCGCTCACCACCGGATAATTCGGAACCATTTTCCCCGATCATGGTGTTCCATTTGTCCGGTAATTTCTCGATAAAGTCCGTACAGTTTGCAAGCCTGGCTGCTGCCATAACTTCCTCGTCCGTTGCATCCTTGCGACCGATCCGGATGTTCTCCATAACCGTGTTGTTAAAGAGTGTCACATCCTGGAACACGATGGAATACAGGGAAAGTAATGTCTCCGGCTCGACCTTCGATACATCCATACCTCCAACTGTAACAGTACCTTTCTGGATATCCCAGAATCTTGCCGCCAGTCTCGATACGGTTGTCTTACCACCACCAGATGGACCGATCAGAGCTGTTACCTGCCCCTGCTTTGCCGTGAAGCTGACATCGGAGAGCACCTGCTCGCCACTGTCATAGGCAAATGCCACGTGGTCAAATACAATATCATAGCCCTTGTTCGTCAGTATCTCTGCGCCGGTCTGCTCTTCGTGTGACAGGATCTCATCCATACGCTCACAGCTCGGCTCCAGACTGATCAGAGCGGACAGGTTCTGCAATGCAATCTGCAAAGGCTCATACATTCTTGTTACAACAAGCAGGAACACGAACAAGGTCAGTACATTGATCTCTCCATTTACAAGCAGGATACTACCAACCAATGCAACCGTTCCAATGCCGAGCTTCAGGATCATCTGTGCGGAACATACATAAGCTGCATTCTTAAATTCCAGTACGATGGCATTTTTCTCTA
>OGZK01001438.1_pt1 | contig 22687 bp, 16 predicted proteins | sample 1576791 | NCBI WGS metagenome assembly OGZK01 (sample SAMEA3541556, study PRJEB24748) | human gut metagenome | biome: human gut; feature: human-associated habitat; material: faeces | place: China | collected 2012
CGTCTTCAACTGGCATTAAGAATGGTTGATCAATTGGTCTTTCTGGTGTTGGGATATAGCTATCAACAGCTTCCATTAATTCTTTCATTGGAGCATATACAGGATCGTTAGGATCTGTAGATGTGCTTTCTAGAACTGCTAATGAAGAACCTTTTATTACTGGAATATCATCTCCTGGGAAACCATATTCTGATAATAAGTCTCTAACTTCCATTTCAACTAATTCTAATAATTCTGGGTCATCAACCATATCACATTTATTTAAGTAAACAACGATGTATTTAACACCAACTTGTCTAGCTAATAAGATGTGTTCTCTTGTTTGTGGCATTGGTCCATCAGCTGCTGATACAACTAATATAGCACCATCCATTTGAGCAGCACCTGTAATCATGTTTTTAACGTAGTCAGCGTGTCCTGGGCAGTCAACGTGTGCATAGTGTCTGTTATCTGTTTCATATTCTACGTGTGCTGTGTTAATTGTGATTCCTCTTGCTTTTTCTTCTGGAGCTCCGTCGATTTGATCATAAGCTTCGAATTTAGCTTTTCCTAATAATGATAAATATTTTGTAATAGCTGCTGTTGTTGTTGTTTTACCATGGTCAACGTGTCCGATTGTACCGATGTTAACGTGTGGTTTGTTTCTTTCAAATTTTGCTTTTGCCATTTTAAAATCCTCCTTATTTTAGTTAGCTGTTCTTTTTGAACATAGCTACTTTATTTTAAAATTTAATAACGTAAATTATTTATTGCACTTGCATTTTACAACATTTTTATTAAAAATGCAAGTACTTTTATTAAATATATATTTTCGTTTATTCCTATCGATATAAAATCGTTATATTGCTATTCAGCTTTTTTTCTAGAAGCAACGATAGCTTCAAGAACTGATTTTGGAACTTCTTCATAATGAGAAGGTTCCATAGAGTATGAACCTCTACCTTGTGTTTTAGAACGTAAGTCTGTTGCATAACCAAACATTTCTGATAATGGAATAAATGCATGTATTTCTTGCATTCCATCGTTTGCATCCATACCTTCCATTCTACCTCTTCTAGAGTTTACATCTCCAATAACATCTCCCATGTATTCTTCTGGAACTGTTATTTCAACTTTCATAATTGGCTCTAAGATAACTGATTTAGCCTGTTTACATCCTTCTTTGAATGCCATAGAAGCAGCTATTTTGAACGCCATTTCTGAAGAGTCAACTTCGTGGTATGAACCATCAACTAATGAAACTTTGAAGTCTATAACTGGGTAACCAGCTAAGATACCACTTTCAGCAGCTTCTCTCATACCTTGTTCAATTGGTTTAATATATTCTTTTGGAACAGCTCCTCCAACGATTTTGCTTTCGAATTCTATTCCTTTACCTGGCTCTAATGGTTCCATTTCAAACCAAACGTCACCATATTGTCCTTTACCACCAGATTGACGAATAAATTTACCTTGAACTTTAACTTTATTTCTAATTGTTTCTTTGTAAGCAACTTGTGGTTTACCTACATTACATTCAACTTTGAATTCTCTTTTTAATCTATCTACGATGATATCTAGGTGTAATTCACCCATACCAGCAATGATTGTTTGTCCAGTTTCTTGGTTTGTATAAGCTTTAAATGTTGGATCTTCTTCAGCTAATTTTGCTAAAGCGATTCCCATTTTTTCTTGAGCTGCTTTATCTTTTGGCTCAATAGCTATATCAATAACTGGTTCAGGGAATTCCATTGATTCTAGGATTATTGGATGATCTGGATCACATAAAGTATTTCCAGTTGTTACATCTTTTAAACCTACGGCTGCTGCAATATCACCAGCATAAACTTTGTCTATGTCTTCTCTGTGATTTGCATGCATTTGAAGAATTCTTCCTACTCTTTCTTTTTTGTCTTTGCTTGAATTTAGAACTGTTGATCCTGATTCAAGTGTTCCAGAGTAAACTCTGAAAAAACATAATTTTCCAACAAATGGGTCAGTAGCAATTTTAAATGCTAATGCTGCAAATGGAGCATCATCTGAAGTTTTAGCTTCTGTTTCTTCTCCATCTAATGTTTCACCTTTGATATGTGGTATATCTAATGGTGATGGCATATAGTCAACTATTGCATCTAATAATTCTTGAACACCTTTGTTTTTGTATGAAGAACCACATGTTACTGGTACTATTTTGTTTGCTAATGTTCCAGCTCTTAAACCTTTTTTGATTTCTTCTGCTGTTAGTTCTTCACCATCTAGATATTTCATCATTAATTCTTCATCTTGATCAGCAGCTGCTTCAATCATATTAGCTCTCCAAGTTTCAGCTTCGTCCTTCATATCGTCTGGTATTTCTGTTTCAACAATATGTTCTCCCAATTTATCATCTTGGATATATGCTTTCATTTTAATAAGATCAACTATACCTTGGAAGTTGTCTTCTGCACCTACTGGTAATTGAATTGGAACTGCATTTGCTTTTAATCTATTTTTTAATTGATCAACACAAAGCATAAAGTTAGCTCCAGTAATATCCATTTTGTTTACATATACCATTCTTGGTACACTGTATTTATCAGCTTGTCTCCAAACTGTTTCTGTTTGTGGTTGAACTCCACCTTTTGCTGCTAAAACTGTTACAGCACCATCAAGAACTTTTAAAGATCTTTGAACTTCTACTGTAAAGTCAACGTGACCTGGTGTATCAATAATATTGATTCTATTATTTTTCCAGAAACATGTTGTACAAGCAGATGTAATTGTAATACCTCTTTCTTGTTCTTGGGCCATCCAGTCCATTGTTGCAGCACCTTCGTGAACTTCACCTATTTTGTGAGTTTTACCCGTATAGAATAATATTCTCTCTGTTGTTGTTGTTTTACCAGCATCAATGTGAGCCATTATTCCTATATTTCTTGTTCTCTCTAATGGGTATGCTCTTCCTGCCATCTATATTTTCCCCCTCTCGATTTTTTTATTTTTTATATAATACTCTAAAATCTATAAAATTATAAATTTTTGTTAAAAGTGATTAGCTGTGCATTTTTAAGATTAATTACAAGCCGAAGTCGTACGATGGTACGTCGAGGTTTGTAATTAATATTGAAAATGTGCAGATGATTGCTTTTAACGAAAATTTTACCATTTGTAGTGAGCAAAAGCCTTATTAGCCTCAGCCATTCTATGAGTATCTTCTTTCTTTTTAAATGCTCCACCGTTTCCAGCAACAGCATCCATAATTTCACCAGCTAATTTTTCAGCCATAGTTTTTTCATGTCTATTTCTTGCATAAGAAACTAACCATCTTAAACCTAAAGTTTGTCTTCTTTCTGGTCTAATTTCTAATGGAACTTGGTAAGTAGCTCCACCAACTCTTCTAGCTTTAACTTCTAGAACTGGCATTACGTTTTCTAAAGCTGCTTCAAAAACTTCTAAAGGATTTTTTCCTTCTTTTTCTTTTATAATGTCAAATGCATCATATACTATGTTTTGAGCAACTGATTTTTTACCATCTAACATTATGTTGTTTACTAATTTTGTAACAACTTTGCTATTGTATATTGGATCTGGTAAAACATCTCTTTTTGCTATAAATCCTCTTCTTGGCACTATTCTTCCCTCCTTAATTTTTTTATTAGACATTTATAAAATATCTTAGGTACTCTGATAGGTTATCCTATCCGTATAGTGCATTATAATCTATTCCTAAATTTAAGTACCTTAATTTAGTAAGTATTACAAGCACTAATTTCAATTTTTTATACTGCTAACTTTCCCAAAATAATTTTTTTATTTTTTAGGGCGTTTAGCACCATACTTAGAACGAGCTTGCATTCTATCTTTAACACCAGCTGTATCTAATGTTCCTCTGATGATATGGTATCTAACACCTGGAAGGTCTTTTACCCTACCACCTCTTATTAATACAACACTGTGTTCTTGTAAGTTATGTCCTATACCTGGGATATAAGATGTAACTTCATAACCATTAGAAAGTCTTACTCTGGCTACTTTTCTTAAAGCAGAGTTTGGCTTTTTAGGTGTAACTGTTTTAACTACTGTACATACACCTCTTTTTTGTGGAGCTCTGTTATTTGTTAATTTTTTGTTTTTTGAGTTCCATCCATGTTGAAGTGCTGGTGCAGTTGATTTTGTTACTCCTGTTTGTCTTCCTTTTCTTACTAATTGATTAATTGTTGGCACTTAAATTTCACCTCCTATTTTTTATTTTTACATTTTTTTGTGTTCTTTTCGTGTAATATTTTTGAAATATTTACACTTTAAAAATGTATTTTCTTACTACGGAATCACATATTTCATGTAATTTATCATAGCATTTTATATTTTATCATTTTTATGTCTATAAGTCAAGAAAAACTTGGAATTTTTTTCAATTCCAAGTTTTTAATTATTCTTAGTATAACTCAATTATTTTATTTTTGTTCCTCATGTACTTCTTTGTTAATATTTTTTTCTTGTTCTTTACTATCTTGTTCTTTTAATAATCTACCTTTTTGTGTCTTTATGCTTGATACTATACTAGCTAATTCGGCAGTTGTAATTTTTTTATTATTAAGAGCACTTTTAGCATTATTTAATACATTAGCTAATTCCTCTTCGTTTTTACTATTAATAATTTCATCAGTAATTTTATGATATTCGTCTTTTACAGCATTTTCTTTTATTGATTTTTTAAATTTATTTTTTGGTTTTTCTGTTTTTTCTTCTTCTAATTTATCTTCTGGTTTTTCAATATCAAATTGTTTAAAAAATCTTTTTATAATTCCTTGTTTTTTATCTTTTGTTCCTTCACCTAATTTTTTTGTTTGAACTCGTTTTAACATTCTTTTTATAGGATCTGGTTCATATTCTTTTCCATCTTTAAATTCTGCTATTCCTTGTTCCTTATTTTCTTCTGCTAATTGTGCAATTTTATCTCTGTCTTTTCTATTCCAAGGCCAAAATGCTCCTTTTGATAAATCTCCCATATCATAAACAACTTTAAAATTCATATCTTCCATTGTTGCTTTACCATCGCTTATTTTTTGGATTGTTTCTTTTATTTCTCTTTCTGTAAGTATATTTTTGTTTCTTAATTCCATAATTCCTTCAAGTAAAATTGGATCCATATCTTTACTTATTTTTTCAATTTCTTCTTGGTTTAATCCAGGTAAAGTTTTTTCTAATTTACTCATAATTTTTTCTGGTTTTTGTCTAATTAATTTTTTAATTTTTCCAATACCTATATTATAATTATTTCTTAAAATTCTTGGTTTTCTAGATATAATTATTTCTGGTTTTACTGATATTCTTCCACTATTTTTTGATTCATTTGAATTATCAATTTGATTTGAGTTTTCGTTTGATTTTTCATTTAAGTTTTGATTTGAGTTTTCATCTGCATTTGTAAATGAATTTTCTTCCTTATTTGTCTCTTCCATAATTTTTTTATCTAAATCTTTTATATCAAAATTTCCAGATACCTCTGTTCCTTCTTTTGATGAGTTTTCTTTTTCATTTGGCTTTTCAGATTTTTTTGCTTCTTTTTGTGTATTTTCATTTTTAACAGATTTTTCTTCTTTTCCATATGTTTCTTTTAAAATATCATTAATTCCTTTTACAGAATTTTTATCTTTTTGTTCAAATTCTTCTAAATATTTTTGGCAACTCTCTTGTATTTTGCTTAATTCTGACATTTCTTTTCTAATATCATTATCTTTTATATCAAGTTTATTTCTTTCAATTAGAAGTTCTTCTTTTTCTTTTAAATATTTTTGTTTTTCTTCATCATTTTCTAATTCAGCTTTTTTTTCATTATTCATTGCTAATAATTTTTCTGAAATAGCCCAATATTGTTGTCTATTTTCTTTTATTTTTTGGCTTTTTTCAATTAATAGATTTGATATATTTTTGCTTTCTGCAATTAATTCTCTTCTAGCTTTTTCCGCTAATTCTAATTTATCCATATTATCTTTTTCTGTTTGTAAAACTTCTCTTCCGCTTGGTAAAATAACTTTACTTTTCTTTAATTCATTTATTCTAACAACACTATTTTCTATGTCTTCTTTTTCTTTTTCAAATTTTTCTATTTTTTCTTGTTTTTCTTTTAACATAGCATCTAATTTTAATTTTGCATTTCTTACCAATATATCATTTTTTATTTTTTCATCTTGATTTTCTGATTTTTCTAAATAAGATTTACCTTGTGTTTCTAACTTTATAATAAAATCATTTTGTTTTAAGATATTTTCATCTAATTCCCTTGTATCTAATTTTTTTAAGTCTTTAACTCTGTATTTAGAATCAATTTTTTTAATATCTTGCCTATAATTTTTCATAATTTCTTCTACTTTATTATTTACCATAATTACCCCTTTCAGAATATCTATAATATTCCACCATATATTAAACCTACTTTAAATTATAACAAAAAGCAAAAAAAATAGCAATAGTTTTATGTAAATTATTGCCATTTTTAATAAATATTTAACATATTTGTAACATTCTTGTAACATTTAAATAGATTTTTTTAATTTTTCTAAACTTCTTTCCGCCAATTTTGCATATCTTTCCTTTTTATCCCTAATCCTTTTGCCATCCAATTCAGGTAAAATACCAAAATTAGCATTCATAGGTTGGAACTTATCATTCTCAGAAGAAATATATTTAGCTAAAGCACCAATAACTGTATACTTAGAAAAAATCTGTTTTTTTCCTCCGTCCCCAAAAACAGTTTATAGCATTTAAAGCTGCAACCATACCAGAAGAAATTGATTCAACATATCCTTCCACACCAGTTATCTGGCCTGCAAAAAAAACATTATTATTTGACTTCAAATTATATGTTTCATCAAGCAATTTAGTAGAATTTATATAAGTATTTCTATGCATAACACCATACTTAACAAACTCCGCATTTTCAAGTCCTGGAATCATACTAAACACTCTTTTTTGTTCTCCGAACTTCAAATTAGTTTGAAAACCAACCATATTATATATATTACCTTCCGAATTATCTTGGCGCAATTGCACTACGGCATATGGTCTTTTAGCATATCTAGGATCATCAAATCCAACTGGTTTTAATGGTCCAAAACGTAAAGTATCTATTCCTCTTTTTGCCATTATTTCTATTGGCATACATCCTTCAAAAATTTCTCTCTTTTCAAAATCGTGTAATGTAACTACTTCCGCTTCAACTAAAGCCTGCCAAAATGCTTCATATTCTTCTTTATTCATAGGTAAGTTGATATAACTTTTTTCTTGATTTTGTTGTTTTTCTTTCCACTCCTCAATAGATTCATTTTTTTTCTTTTCTTGTTCATATCTATTTCCATAAAAAGCAATATCAAAATTGATACTATCCTTTGAAATTATAGGAGCAGCAGCATCATAAAAATACAATTTATCTTCACCTGTTAATTTAGAAATTTGTTTTGCCATTTTTTCAGAAGTTAATGGTCCAGTAGCAATTATAACAATTCCATCATTTACATCTATTTCATCATAAGATTCCACATTTTCTACTTCTTTGTGGATAATTTCTATTAATGGATTCGCTTCAATTTCTTGTGTAACTCTTTGAGCAAATTTCTCTCTATCAACAGCTAATGCTTGTCCAGCTGGTACTTGTGTTTCATCTGCTATTCTAATTAGCAATGAATCTAGTCTTCTTAATTCTTCTTTCAACAAACCACATGCATTTGTTAATAGATTTGATTTAAAAGAATTACTACATACTATTTCTGCTAAATTTTCATTTGAATGTGCTTCCGAATATTTTATTGGTTTCATTTCATACAATTTTACCTTTATTCCAGCTTTTGCAATTTGATATGCAGCTTCACATCCAGCTAGGCCTCCACCTATAATTGTAATATAATCCTTCATTTCATTATTTCCTCTCTATTGTTATGTTTTTTTCTTACAAACTAACTAATCTCCAAAAAGATAAGTCCCTAAAATGGCATTAACTAAACAAGTTCATAATATCATCCTTTGACAATTTATTAATAAAAGTAGTTTGCGTGCTAAGCATATTATCAGTAAGTTCTGCCTTTCGTTGTTGAAGTTCATAGATTTTTTCTTCAATTGAATCTTTTGTTATTAATTTATATACTTGAACATTATTTTTTTGTCCAATTCTATAAGCTCTATCTGTTGCTTGATTTTCTGCTGATAAATTCCACCATGGATCATAGTGTATAACCATATCTGCTCCAATCAAGTTAAGTCCTGTTCCTCCTGCTTTTAATGATATTAAAAATACACTTATGTCTTTATTCTGATTGAACTCATCTACCAATTCTATTCTTTCATCAACTTTTGTACTTCCTGTTAATTTAAAATATTTAATATCTCTTTTATTAAGTTCTTTTTCTAATATTTCAAACATTGATGTATATGTTGAAAATAGTAAAATTTTGTGTCCTGCTGTTATACCATCTTCTACTATTTCCATACATTGATCTAATTTACTACTTCCACCTTTATAATCTTCTATAAATAAGCCTGGATGACAGCATATTTGTCTTAATCTTGTAAGTGCTGCAAGTATTTTTATTTGGCTTTTTTCATATCCATTTACATTAATTTCATCTTGTAATTCTTGTTTTGCTTGGACCAAATATGATAAATATATGTTTCTTTGTTCCTCTTCCATTTCATTATTTAAAACTGTTATTGTTTTTTCTGGCAATTCTGTTAAAACTTCTTTTTTTGTTCTTCTTAATACAAATGGTTCTATCAACATTTTTAATTTATTCATTGCATCTTTGTCTTCATCTCTTACAATTGGCATTTCATATGTTGCTTTAAATTCTTTATAACTAAACAAATATCCAGGCATTATTAAATCAAATATTGACCATAATTCTGCTAACGAATTCTCTATTGGTGTTCCTGTTAGTGCAAATCTTGTTTCTGCATTTAATACTTTTATTGCTTTTGCATTTTTTGTAGTATTATTTTTTAAATATTGTGCTTCATCTGCTATTATATATTTAAAACAGTATTTTTTATCTTTATATACATCAATATCTCTTTTTAACAAATCATATGAAGTTATAATTACATCATATTTTTCTAATTGATTTATAAGATTTTTTCTTTCTTCTGCTGTTCCCCTAATTACTTTTATTTTTAATTCTGGTGCAAATTTTTCTATTTCGTTTTTCCAGTTTAGTGATAATGAACTTGGAGATACCACTATACTTGTTTTTGGTTCTTCTATATTTTGCTTATAATCTAATAAAATAGAAATCATTTGAATTGTTTTCCCAAGTCCCATATCATCTGCAAGTATTCCTCCAAATTTGTACCTATCAAGTGTTTTTAGCCATTTGAAGCCTGTTTTTTGATATGGTCTTAATATTTGTTCTACTTCTTTTGGTATTTTTTCGTCTTCATCTAATAGATTTTTATCTAGTCCATTTATTATGCTTTTATATTCTTTATTTTTTACTATTTCTGTACCTTTTATTTCTTTTAAAAGTTGATTTAAATATAATGTTCTATTAACTGGTAATCTAATTGTTCCGCTTTCTAGTTCTTTATAATCAACATCTGTACCAGAAATTAGTTTATCAATAAAATCAATTTCATTACTTCCTTGTAAATCTAAAAAGCTTCCATCTTTTAGCCTATAATATTTTTTCTTTAATTTATATTTTTGTAAAATATCTTCTAATTGGCTTAAATCTATATTTAATTTATCCATATCTATTTCTAAAAGATTATTTTCAACTCTTACACCTACTGCTCCTATTTTTGGCTTTGTGATTTCTTTTGCTTTAAAATTGTCTGTTGCAAGTACCTCAAATTTTTTCATATAGTAATTGATGTCATTTGTTAAAAAATCATATATTTTATCTTCATCTGGTAATATGAATTTTAAATTTTTTACATCAAACATAAATCCCGTTTTTCTAAAAATGTTCATTGCTTTTGTTTCTTCTATAAGATTTCTTGAATGTTTGAATTCTTTTTCTTCTTTTTCATTTAATGGATTAAATTCGTTTTCACCATAACATAATCTTACATCTGCTACCAAGTAATTATTTTTATCATAGTCTAAAAATACTTTTACTCCTAGTTTTTCAGGTTCATATTCTTTTATCTCTTCTAATAGTTCTGGTTCTATTTTTATAGCATTTTTTACTTTTGAAAGTATGACTGAAAATAATTCGCCTAATTCTCCTTTTCCAAGTGATATTTGTGTTAGGTAATTTTCTCTAAATACTTTTAAAAGTCTTAATGTTGTATTTTCAAATTCTTTATTGCATCTATATAGTTTTTCATCTGTTAATACGTATTTATATTGTTTTCCTTTCAAAACAACTGTACTGAATATATCAAAATCTGCTATTATCCTATATTCGTCATTTTCTACTTTTTCTAGTCTAAATTCCATTTCTGGATTTTGATTTACAAATTGTATATTTTGTTTTTCGTATTCTCTTGTAATTAGAATTGTTTTATTTTCTAATGTTTCAAATAACTCATCAATTGCTGTATTTCCAATAATTATTGAACTTTCATTTAGGGCTTTTCCATAATATCTATAATTTGAGTTTGCTGATGAATTTGTGTATGCTATTACTTCTGCATATTTCATCATAAAATCTAACAATTTTTGGCTATTTTCTTCAAATGCTTCTCGTGTATGTACAAATTCAAGTTTATCTCCATATTTATAAAATTCTTTATTTATCATTCTTGTATAAAATTCTGATAAATTTTTTAGTTTGTACATTCTTTTATTTCCAATTTTAAATTCTATTTTCATTTCTCTAGTAAACTTATCATATATTATTTGTGGTTCTATTTTTATAGTTCCTTTATTTTTTAGTTCTATATCTATATCTGAATCTATTTTTTCTAATTCCTCATTGTATAGTGTTTTTACAATTTGATGAAAACTATTATATTTGTTTATATTTCTGCTATTTTGTTTTAAACTGTTATTTGGGCTTTGAGTTTTATCTGGATTTTTTATGTCCTGAAATTCATTTTGATTAAATTCTAAAACTGATGCTAAACTGTGTTTACATACGCCATATGTATTGTAATAGTCTGGACAATTACAGCTAATTTCTTCTACTTCTCCATTTTTCACTTCTACATATGTATCATATTCATCTGTCCCGTATACTCTTGCATGTATCTCAAAATTGTTTTGATTTTCATATTCTACTTTTGTTATTACTACTTTTCCCATCATTTGATATTTTCTTGCTTTTTGTGTTCTTGTACTTCCTGCATCTATACATAATTGTTCTATTATATCTTTGTTTACTAGCATTTAAAATCTCATTCCCTTCTCAATGCACAAATCTGGTTGTAAACAATTAAATTTTTCAACCTTTTTCTCCTATTCTTGATGTACTATTATATATTATTTTTGAGATATTTGCAAGGGAAAGAAAAATAAAAACAGGCTTATACAGTCTGTTTTTTGTTTTTTAAACACTTGTCCTATCACAAGCCTTACTTTTCAAATCTCTATAATATTTTGCAATAAGCTCATCCAGCTCAATACTTAATTTATATGTAATAGAATAATCGTCACCATTTTCGATGCTTTTATTCAATTTATCTCTCAATTTACAAATTTCCTCATTTAACATATCAATCTCTCCTTTTTCAATTTTTCTCATTCGTATACTTATAAATTATCACATAAAATTCTCCAAGTCAAGTATTTTCAACGGTTTTTCCCAACTTTCGTACAAGCTTTTTCCACATTTTTCGACATAGAAAATCAAAAGAAAACAGCATAAAATAAATTTCAATTTTTATGCTGTATCTTCAACAATATTTTCATCTAATTTTTTACAACAGATAATATCATATTTTTTTCATTAAACACATCTTTTAACACTTGATTTAAATATTCTACATTTATTGTGTTTATTTCCTCTAAATAGTCAAAACTATTTATACCTTTAAAATAATCTGACAAAAACATTCTAGAAATGTTAACTACATCATCATATTCTTTCACATATTCACCATAAATCATCTTTTTTATTCTCTCAAAATCTTTCTCATTAACACCATTTTGTATAAATTTTCTAACTTCTTCCTTGAACATATTATACAATTTTTCTGGTTCAGTTGACTGTCCTATAATTAAAATATGTGCATAATTTTTATCAAATTCATACTCAATACTTGGTATTGAATAACAATTTCCCATATCATATAATTCTTTATATAGTTCTGAACTTGCACCTATTAACAAATTTAGTAATACTTCTATTGATATATGTTTTTTTACTTTTTCTTTTTGCTCAGCTGGTACGTCTTTTATGCCAATAGCATAAAGTGGTTGACTAACTTCCATATTTTGAACAACTTTTTCTTTTACTATTTCTTTTGGTTCATCTTCAAAAATCCTTTTAATTTCACCATTTGCTTTTTTGTCTATTAGTCTTTTCTTAATTTCTTCTAATAATTTTTCAGGTTCAAAATCTCCTGATATAACCATTGCCATGTTTGAAGGATTGTAAAAAGTATTGTAACATTTATATAATATTTCTTTATCAATATGACTTATCGTTTCAACAGTTCCTGTAATATCAAGTTTTACTGGATTTTTGTGATACATACATTCTAGTGCATTTAAATATACTTTCCAGTCAGGATAATCGTCATACATCATAATTTCTTGTCCAATAATTCCTTTTTCTTTTTCAACATTTTCATCAGTAAAATATGGGTGTTGAACATAGTCCATAAATTCGTCTAGTGCTTCATAAAAATTATCTGTGCATTCATATAAGTATGCTGTATGATTGTTTGTTGTGTATGCATTTGCATTAACTCCTAATGCTGTAAGAACATCTAAACTGTTTTTTCCGTTTTCTTGTTCAAACATTTTGTGTTCTAGAAAGTGTGCTACACCTTTTGGTACTTCTGTGATTTCAGTTTCTCCTGGTACTATAAATGTGCTGTCATTTGAACCGTAGTTTGTTCCCCATATGATGTATTTTTTTTGGATTCCTTTTTTGGGGATTATCATTACTGTTAGGCCGTTTTCTAATTTTTCTGTGTATAATTTTTCTTTGACTTTTAAATTTTCAATAACCTGCATTATTTTTCTTCCTTTCGTTCACTTCGTTCTCTCATCGTCATCCAAAATTTTTTCAAAATTTTGTCTGCCAAATCTAAAATAATTTTCTCATCGTCATCCAAAATTTTTTCAAAATTTTGTCTGCCAAATCTAAAATAATTCTCTCATCGTCATCCAAAATTTTTTTCAAAATTTTGTCTGCCAAATCTAAAATAATTTTCTTATTGTCTTTCGATTTTTATTAATCTTTTAAGAAGTATATTGTGTTTATACTAACTTTATTAGCTATTTCAATAACATTTTCTTTATTGACAACTGCTATTCTATTAATATATTGTTCTATATCACACTTATTTTGTGATAATTCTTGGCTAAAAAAGTAAGTTATTTCTGTATCTTGTTCATCATCAATAGTTTTGATTGACGCGATTATTCCTTTTTTAGCATTTTCTACTTCTTCATCAGTGAAATCTCCTTTTTTCATGTCCTCTATTTGTTGTTTGATTATTTCTAGTGCTTTTTCATAATTTGGAATTTCAATTCCACAATTTATAAAAATATTATTTTTAAATCTATAATAACTTGAACTTGCTGTATATGCCAAACTTGCCTTCTCACGTACGTTTTGGAACAATTTTGAATTTGCACTTCCTCCAAACAAACTATTATAAATCATTACATCATATCTTAAATTATCATCATCAATATCTAAGTCCATTCCTATTATTAATTTTCCTTGTGTTACTTCCATTGATTCTTGAATATCTTTTTCTTTTTCTGATTTTTTTGCTACAATTTCTGGTTTATTATATTGTGGTTCTCTTTCTCCTAATTTAGCTATATTTTCATTATTTTTTATGACGTTTTCAGTATTCTCATCAACTATTCCTGACACAAATATATCTATTTTACATTCATTTATTAACTTTTGATAATATTCATATAGATTTTCTTCATCTATATTTTTCATATCTTCTATATATCCATATTTATATAACCCAAATGGTTTGTCTTTATACATTTCCTCTATACATCTATCTAATGAATATCTAGCTTTATTATCTATTTTTCCTTCTATTATTTGTTTTAAATTTTCTTTTTCTTGTTCAACATATTCTTTCTTAAAACAATTATTTTCTAAATATGGATTGAAAACAAATTCAAATATTTCTTCCAAAGATGTTTTTAACATATTTTCCGCTTCTTGTGGTAGAAATTCATCATTTACTGTCTCAATATAAAATTTCAAAACTTGATTGTCTCCTGTTTTATCTAGGCCACAGTCTAAGCTTGCTCCATACATTTCTTCTAATTTTTTATTTATTTCTTCTTGTGTTTTTAAATTTTTTGTTCCTCTTTTTAAAACTGTTGGTATTAATGCATTTTTTGTAACGTTTTCTCTATTTAATTTTGTTGTTAACATTATTGCTATTAAATTTGTTTTAAATTTATCTGTTTTTATTGTATGAAGTTTAATTCCTTTTTTTATCTCTGTTTGTTTATATTCCAATAAATATCATTCCCTTCTTTTGCTTTTTCTCTAACATTTCTCGGAATTAGAGTCCTGGCCCTTATTTCCATTTCTTTACTAATATTTTTATTTTATCCAAATTTGGATTTTTTAATACAAAAAAGGTAGAAGTTAAGAATGTCTTATTTGATTCAAAACTTCCACCTTTTATTATGTAATTAAAATTTTCTTTTTCTTGCTGCCTCTGATTTTTTCTTTCTTTTTACACTTGGTTTTTCATAATGTTCTCTTTTACGTACTTCTTGTAAAACTCCATTACGTGCGCATTGTCTTTTAAACCTTTTTAAGGCATCTTCTATATTTCCATTATTAACTTTTATTTCTGACATTTATATTCCCCTCCTTCCGGTCATACGAGAATGTATTTGGGATTTTCTTCCTTATCCTATATACGCTATACATTATACATTATTATGGTGTATATTGTCAATAGTTAGTAATTGTTATTTTTTATTTATTTCTTCTTATATAAAATCATCCATGATATAATTATTAATATTAATCCTATTCCAGTCATCAGAATTGAATTTTTTCCTGTTTTAGGATAACTATTTTTACTTATTGTATTGTCTACTTTATTTTGTGTATTATCATTGATATTATTTGTAACTTCATTTAAAATATCATTATTTAAATTATTATTACCATCACTTTCTGTTTCATTGTTAGCAATATTTTCTTTTTCTTGTATATTGATTTTTCCTATATAATTTGCACCTAGTGTTTTATTCCAAATATCTCCATTATTAGCAAATCTAATACATAAATAATTGTTATCATTTTTAATATTTCCATATTGTGATATTCTTAAATAAACATTCCAATTTCCTGTTTCTATTCCATCTGGTAATTCTATATCAAATTTAATTTTTGTAATTTCTTTTGAATTCAATTTTGTAGCATCTAAATTTGTTTTTATTTCATAAATTTTATCATCTTTTGATAATATAAGTGTAGCAATTTTATTATTAACCAAATTTCCAAATCCTACATTTTCAATGTTTAGTTCTATACTAAGTTTTTCATTTTGTTTAATTGTTTCTGATATGCTAGATTTTCTAAGCACAAATCTATATCCCAAATGATTAGCAATATATGTATATCCTGTTTGTCCTTTATATAATTCATCTGTACCATCATATTTTTCACTTTTCCATGAATCTATTACTTTGTCATTATATATTCCATTTAAATATGATGTATGTGTTCTAAAAGCTTCTTCTGACATATATTTTACAGTATTCAATGGTGTTCCTTGTGCATAATTTGCTACAACTTCCCCACCATAAAGTGTATGCAAAGCTTGTTTTTCAAGCCATTGTATTTCTACTTCTCTATTTTTAAAAGTCCCTAAATCACTTTCTGATCCTAAATATCCATCATTATATAATCCAATTCTATATGAAGTCATTTCAGGAGTAGTTATGTTTTCATTTATTTTGCTTCTTTCAATTCCTGCCCAATACGCATAGTATTGTGGTTGCCTTACTCCAATTTTTATATTTTTAGGTGTATTTTCAAGCATTGTATCTAATGCTTTTTTTACATTTTCTTGTGTACATATATCACTTGAATGCATTTCTCCCCAAGGTCCAAAAAATCCTAGCTCTATATATGAGATTACTTCTTGGTTTCTTGTTATAATTGGGCATAATTGTCTAATATGTGTTAATAACATTTCCATTGATGGTTCCTTATTTTTTTCGCCTTCAAATGTATATGCAAATCTTATTATTGCTGTTCCTCCATTTGATTTTATAAGTTTTAATGTTTGTTCAAATGATTCTAACATATTTTGCGTTAACTCTATATCATTTTTTCCATTTACTGCTTTCGAAAATGCTCCTATATCTAGCCTTAAATGTATTAAGTTTTTCTTTGCATCACTTTCACTAATTAACTTATTATTAGTTTCATTATATTTTATATATACTGGTGTATAAAATCCTCTTTCTGGATTATTGAATGTTTCTAGTGTTTCTGTATAATCTATTTCTTTATTTGCTGCTTTCGAATTATTTATATTAATACATACTGATATTAATATTATTATATTTATTATAATTACTATTTTCTTCATTTTTTATATCTTTCCTAAAATTTAATAAATAAGATTATTTTCATAATATTTTAACGTCATATCACATTATCTATATTTTTCTTCATTTTCAATTTCTTTATTGACTTGTTGTTCTTCTCTACTTGCTATTTCCTTAGCGACATTATAGTCAACACCTTTTAATTTTTCATTTTGAGATATTTTATCTTCAAATTTTTTATGTCCATCTTCTCTTATTACAGTAACTAATTCATCATCTATTTCGTTTTCTCTTTTTATAAATTTAAATATATCTTTTATTCTTTCAAAAAGGCTTTTTTTCTTTTTTACCATTGAAGTAGTCATATATACTTCACTTTTATTTATTGAACTATTTTCTCCGTCTTCTCTACTTACTTGACTTTCTCTACTTTGCTCTTTTCTACTTTCAAATTCAACATTTCTATTATTCATAAATTCTGCATCTTTTCCTAATTTCATATCTTCAATATTGACTCTTACTGTTCCATTTTCTGCACTAATATCATTCATAACTTTTGCATTTTCTACAATTTCTGATTTTTTAACATTTACTTCAATATCACTTTTACTATTGGCCTTTATTCCATTAAGGACTCTTGAATTACCTGATATTTCTGATCCTGATATATTTATTTTGACTCCCATATCTTTTTCTCCTTTTTATCTCCTAATATTATAACATATAAACATACATATATCAATTTTTGTAGCTTAGAAAATATAGACTTATATGATTTTGTAATTTTTTCTGTTCAATACACAATATAGAATTTCTAAAATAATTTAAGGAGCATAGAATATAATTCCTGCTCCTTTCATATTTTTTATTCACCTTCAAAAATTCTTTCAAATTCATCTGCTTCAATTTTCTCTTTTTCAAGTAAAACAGCAGCAACAGCATGTAGTTTATCAACATGGTCAGTAAGAATTTGTTTAGCTCTATTATAACCTTTATCAATAATAGCTTTTGTTTCTTCATCTATAATACCAGCTGTCTCTTCTGAATATTCTTTTGATTGAGCAAAATCTCTACCTAAAAATACTTCACTTTGATCAGAACCAAGCATTAAAGTACCAATTCTTTCACTCATACCATATTTAGTAACCATACTTCTAGCAATTTTTGTTGCTCTTTCAATATCATTGCTTGCACCTGTTGAAACATCATTTAATATTAATGCTTCTGCAACTCTACCACCTAAAAGTGATACAATGTTTTCTTCCATTTCTGTTTTTGACATAAAGTTTTTATCTTCTGTTGGTCTATACATTGTATAACCACCAGCCATACCTCTTGGTACAATTGATATTTGATGTACTGGATCTTGTGTTTCTAAGTAATGACTTACAACTGCGTGACCCGCTTCATGATATGATACTAATCTATTCTCTTTTTCACTTCTTACTCTTGTTTTCTTTTCAGGTCCCATAGTTACTTTAACCATAGCATCTTCAATTTCTTTCATTCCAATTTCATTTAGATTTCTTCTTGCTGCTAAAAGTGCTGCTTCATTTAATACATTTTCTAGGTCTGCTCCTGCAAATCCAGATGTATTTTTTGCAATTACTTTTAAGTCAACATCATCTGCTAATCTTTTCTTTCTTGCATGAACTTCTAATATTTGTTCTCTTGCTTTAACATCAGGAGCTCCAACAACTATTTGTCTATCAAATCTTCCTGCTCTTAATAAAGCTTTATCTAATACATCAGGTCTGTTTGTTGCAGCTAACACAATAACACCCTCATTATCTGAGAAACCATCCATTTCAACTAATAATTGGTTTAATGTTTGTTCTCTTTCATCATGTCCTCCGCCTAAACCAGCTCCTCTTTGACGTCCAACTGCATCAATTTCGTCTATAAATATGATACATGGTGCATTTTTCTTAGCTTGTTCAAATAAATCTCTAACTCTTGAAGCACCAACACCTACAAACATTTCAACAAAGTCTGAACCACTTATAATAAAGAATGGTACACCTGCTTCACCTGCAACTGCTTTTGCAAGTAATGTTTTACCAGTTCCTGGTTGACCTACTAACAAAACTCCTTTTGGTATTCTTGCTCCCATATCTGTAAATTTCTTTGGATTTCTTAAAAATTCAACAATTTCTTGTAGTTCTTCTTTTTCTTCATCAACACCTGCAACATCATCAAAAGAAATTTTATTTCTATCTGCTGGTGTCATCATTCTGGCTTTACTTTTTCCAAATGACATAGATTTTCCGCCACCTTGACTATTAGCAGCTCCACCCATCATGAAGAACCAGAATATAAAGAATATTATTAAAATTCCAAATGGTGTTAATAAACCTAACATTATTGAAAATACTGATTCAGAAGTTTCTTCTAATGTAAATGCTCCATTTTTAATAAATTCATCAGTATAATTCATGAAGTTTTCCATATTTGGAATATTTACTTGTTTTTTTACTTTATCATCAGATAGTTGCACTGTTGCAGAAGTTCCATCTGCATCTATAACTATTGATTCTACTTTTCCCTCATTTATTTTCGCAATTAATTCTGAATATTTTAGTTTTGTGTTTGTATTTGTCATTATTGATGACAAAACTCCTATAACTATTACTCCGATTATTAGCCACATTGCTAATGTTTTAATTCCATTTTTCAAAATAATTCCTCCCTCTGTTCACATCATTTGCTCATGGACATTCAAAATATAACATATATGTTTTTCATTTGCAATAATTTTTTTATTACTTTTTTATTACAAAAAACTCTTAGTTTTCTAAGCTTTACGGATACTTAGGTTAAGTCAAATTTTGATTTATAAAATAAATTTTTTGATTTTTCACTAGTATTTTTATATTTTTATTTGGAGTTAAATATTTATTACCTATATTTTTTTCACATAATTTTATAATATCTTCTATATGTATTTTTTCTATTCCTTTTGTTGTTCCTAAAAGTCTTGATATAGTATATAATAAAAGTCTTGATTTTATAACCTTCTCCTCTGTATTAAAGTCTTTTAAATTCATTATAATTTGTACTTTGTCTTCTTTTTCTACATAGTCATTATATTTAGTTTCAACTAATTTTTCTAGATATTCGTCTTCTTCCTTTACTAAATCTGATAATCTATCCATTGTTTGAATTATATTTGGATTAAATTCTTGTTTTATAAATGGAATGACAATATTTCTTACTTTATTTCTAGTGTACACATTTTCAAAATTTGTTCTATCAATCCTTGGTTCAATACCATTTTTAGCACAATATTCCTCTATTTCAAATCTTTCACATTCAATCAAAGGACGAATATACTTGTTATTTTTTATTGGTTCAATTCCTTTCAAACCTGTTATTCCGCTACCTCTTAGCATATTCATTATAATAGTTTCTATTTTATCATTTTTGTTATGAGCAATAGCAATTTTATTTGCATTTTCTTTTTCTAAAATTTCATCAAAAAATTCATATCTTGCATTTCTTCCAGCTTCTTCTGTTCCTATTTTTTTATTATTAGCAATTTTTTGTACCTCTATACTTTTTGCGTAAAAAGAAACTCCTATTTTTTTGCAGAAATTTTCAACAAATCTTTGGTCATCAATTGCTTCTTCTCTAATCATGTGATTCACATGTGCTACTATTATATCAAAATTCATATGTAAGTTTTTGTCATTTTTTATGTCATTTAAAATATTTAACATTGCAATAGAGTCAGGTCCTCCTGAAACACCTAAAATAACTTTATCCCCATCATTTATTAAATTATATTTATTTATTGTATTTAAAACTTTATCTCTCATTTTTTCTCCTAAAAAACAGGATTGGGGACAGGTCTTCAATCCATAAAAATTTTATTTTTATATTAGAATGTCATTATTATATATTAATATTTAAAGAAAAAGTCCCTATGGTAGACCATAGATAGCATTTTTTCTAAAAATATTAATATATAATAATTGCATATAATAATTTTAAAAATTTAGGGATTGAAGACCTGTCCCCCAATCCCTCTTTTTAGTCATCAAATCTTCTTTCCAAATTAACAAATTTAGTATAGCTTCCAAGCCAGCCTAAATCAACTGTTCCTGTTGAGCCACCTCTGTGTTTAGCAATAATAACCTCAGCTACATTCTTCTTTTCACTATCCTCATTATAATAATCATCTCTATATAAAAACATAACAATATCAGCATCTTGCTCAATTGCTCCAGATTCACGCAAATCTGAAAGCATTGGTCTATGATCCGGTCTTTGTTCAACAGCTCTTGATAACTGTGATAATGCAATTACAGGCACATTTAATTCTTTTGCAAGAATTTTTAAAGATCTACTTATTTCTGATATTTCTTGTTCACGACTGCTATTTCGTTTATTACTTCCTTGTACTAATTGCAAATAATCTATCACAACTAGTCCAATATTTTTTTCCAATTTTAATTTTCTACATTTAGCTCTTATTTCCATTACAGAAATGCCAGGTGTATCATCTATATATATACCCGTTTCAGAAAGTGGTCCAATTGCTTCTGCCAATTTTCCCCAATCTTCATCTTCTAACTTACCTGTTCTTACTTTATTACTATCTACCATAGCTTCACTACATAGAATTCTGTTTACCAATTGTTCTTTTGACATTTCCAAACTAAATATTGCAACCGGTGTATTTCCTCTTACTGCTGCATTTGTTGCTATATTTAATGCAAATGCTGATTTACCCATTGCTGGTCTTGCTGCAACTAGTATAAGTTCTGAACCATGTAAACCTGCTGTTCTGTAATCCAAATCTGAAAAGCCTGTTGGTACACCTGTTATATGTTGTTTTCTATTATACAACTCTTCTAATTGAGTAAAACTATCAACTAAAATATCTTTTATAGGTGAATATCCTTTTTGATTTTTATCTTGCATTATATTAAAAATCTTTTTTTCTGCACCTTCCATAATGTCTTCAACATCTTCTGTTGGGTCATATCCTAAATCTATTATTTCATTTGCAGTTTTTATCAAATTTCTTAATACAGCTTTTTCTTCAACTATTTTAATATATTTTGTAGCATTCGCTGTTGTTGGCACTTTTTCTGGTAATTCTGCTAAATATTCAAAACCACCTACTTGCTCAAATTTTCCCATTGATTCTAATTCAGATTTTAATGTAATTAAATCAATTGGCTCTGCTCTATTATACAAATTTAACATTGCTGAATATATTATTCTATTATCTTCTCTATAAAAGTCATCTTCTTTTAAAACTTCTATACTGCTAGCAACAGCCTCTTTATCTGTAAGCATACTTCCTATTACTGCTTGTTCTGCTTCTGTATCATGTGGTGGTACTTTTCCTATATCCATTACTATTCCCCCATAATTTTAATTACTCAGAAATTATATCTAATTTTACTTTTCCAATTACACCTTCAAACAATTTAATGTCAACAGTAACTGTTCCCAAAATTTTTATTGTATCTTTTAAGTCTATTTTCTTTTTATCAACTTTAATTTGATATTGTTTTTCTAAATTTTCAGCAATTTCTTTTGAAGAAACTCCACCAAATATTTTTCCATTTGCACCAGATTTTACCTTTATTTTTAATAAAATCTTTGATAGTTTCTCTGCTATTTTTTCTGCCTCTTCTTTTTCTTGTGATTTCTTAAAAGCATTTGAATCTTGTTTCGCTTTTAATTTACTCATATTTTCTGCATTTGCTTCTACTGCTAAATTTTTAGGAAATAAAAAATTACGTGCATATCCATCTGATGCATTTATCACTTGATCTTTCTTTCCTACACCTTTTATATCTGCTTTTAATATTACTTTCACAAAAATCACAACCCTTCACTTTTTTATAATTTTTAACTACATATAGTTTACACTATTTTTCAAGATTTTTCAATGCAACAGCTATATTATTTTATAAATTTTCTATACAATATGTTAAAGTTCAGTAAAAATCTTTCTATGGTGTCTTTGCCCATATGTTTTTGAAAATTGTACCGTTTGATTGGAATTCAAAATAGAAAATATTATATAAAAATGTGAGGAATGTT
>OGZK01001477.1_pt1 | contig 22384 bp, 19 predicted proteins | sample 1576791 | NCBI WGS metagenome assembly OGZK01 (sample SAMEA3541556, study PRJEB24748) | human gut metagenome | biome: human gut; feature: human-associated habitat; material: faeces | place: China | collected 2012
TAGACTTCGACCGCAGAGCCGAGGACAAGACTACAAGCAATATCCTCATTCTCGGAAACAGCGGACAAGGCAAGAGTTATCTTCTGAAACTTATCCTCACCAACATCCGTGAATCAGGCAAGAGAATCATCTGCCTCGATCCCGAATCGGAATACGAGGATCTGTGCGAAGCTCTCGGCGGCTGCTATATTGATTTTATGTCGGGCGAATACACCATCAATCCGTTAGAGCCGAAAGCGTGGACAGACAGCGTTGAGGATATCGACGCCACTACGCCGGAAGCATTCAAAAAGGTCACAAGGCTCAGTCAGCACATTGCTTTCCTAAAAGACTTTTTCCGCAGCTACAAGGATTTTACCGATTCACAGATCGACACTATTGAAATCCTGCTCTCCAAACTCTATGCCCGATTCGGCATCACCGATACCACAGATTACAGCGTAAAGAAGCCCTCGGACTTTCCCATTATGGAGGATTTCTATAAGCTGTGCGAGGAGGAATTCATGGCTTATGACAAACAGAGAAAATACCTCTATACAGAGGAAACGCTCCAAGAGGTCTGCCTCGGAATCCATTCCATGTGTGTCGGCTCGGAAAGCAAATACTTCAACGGGCACACCAACATCACCGACTCCAACTTCCTTGTATTCGGTGTGAAAGGGCTTATGGATACCAACCGCCGACTCAAGGACTGTATGCTGTTCAATATCCTGTCCTATATGAGCAACGAACTGCTCGGCAAAGGCAGCACGGCGGCATCGGTGGATGAGCTGTACCTCTTCCTCTCGAACATGACTACAATCGAATATCTGCGTAACTGCATGAAGCGTGTGCGCAAAAAGGACTCCTCGGTTATTCTGGCAAGTCAGAATATCGAGGACTTTTTGATTCCGTCCATTCGTGAGTTCACAAAGCCGCTGTTCTCCATTCCTACGCACCAGTTCCTGTTCAATGCCGGACAGATCAACCCGAAGGAGTATATGGACGCCCTGCAGGTTGAGCCTTCGGAATTTGAACTCATCAAATATCCCGAACGAGGCACCTGCCTCTATCGCTGCGGTAACGAAAGATATCTGCTCCAAGTCATTGCACCCGAATACAAGGCAGCTATCTTCGGAAAGGCAGGCGGGCGATGAGCGCAACGGTAGCGGCGGCTCTTAAAAAGATAGCCGTTGCCATACTCACCGACAAGAAATTACGCAAGGCGGTGCTGGGCATTGTACTTGGAATTATTATCATCGTCATAATGCCTGTGGTTGCCGTTATCGCTCTTTTTAACGGCGATATCAATATCGACACCGACAGGCTTCAGCAAATCGTGGTCGAGGAAATGTCCGATGAGGAAAAAGCAAAGCTGCAAGCGGTTGAGGATACGATGAAAGCCATTGAAACGGCTATGACCGAAAAAGGCTTTACGGCAGAAAGGACAAAAGAGGCACAGGTGCTGTACACCCTCGCTTTATATGACCACTCCAAATCGGACGGCTTTGTAGATAAGCTCGTCGGGTGCTTTGCTGAGGATCAGACGGACGAGCAGCTCATTACCGCCGTCAACGCCGCATTCGGCACGGAACTGAAATCCGAGGATTACAGCAAGATAATGAATTCCATTCGTGCTAACAGCATAAACACCTCCGGCTTTACCGATCCGCACAGCAAAAATAACCTCGACCTTGTGGAATGGGCAAAGCAGGCGCAGTCTCACGGCTGGGGCTATGTATGGGGCAGCTACGGCGAGGTGCTTACGCAGAAAACGCTGAACTCGAAAGCCAAGCAATATCCCGATGAGGTCGGCAGCAAGGCAGACTTTATAAAAGCACACTGGCTCGGCAGACGGACTGCGGACTGCATCGGGCTGATTAAGGGCTACGGCTGGCTGAACACCCAAACGGGTACTATCGAATACGGCACAAACGGTATGCCCGACATCGGCGCAGACACGATGTTCAATAACGCCACCGAAAAAGGTACGATTGACACGCTCCCCGAAACGCCGGGGCTTGCTCTTTGGCACAGCGGTCACATCGGAATCTATATCGGAGACGGCAAAGTGATACACGCCGCCAACACCCATGCAGGCGTTATTATCTCCGATGTTTCAGATAGCGGCTTTACGCACTGGCTCAAGATACCGTATATCGACTATGAGGAACAAACAGAATGAAAGGAAAGGTTAATATGGATAAAAACAAAATCCGGCAGCTTGCCGACTACGCTATCAACGAATGCTGCGACCATTCGGAGGACTGCTATTGGACGATCTCCTACGACGAGCTGTATTACCACTTCGGCGCGGAGGTTTCTGACACCAACGAGAACGGCAGACTGCTCGAAAAAGAACTACGGCAGAGAGAGGAAATCAACGAACTGATTATGACCGAGGACTGTATCGAGATGACCTGCCACCTGCAATATTGCCACAACTGCCAGACCGATCCGGTGAGTCTGCTCTCTGTTCTCGGCTGTAATTTTTATGATGACCACGAAACCGAACACCACCATGAGCCTGCGCACGACTCCTCCGATGAGGACGAAGTGCAGACTCTTTCTATGTAAAGGAGAATACGATATGAAAAAGACAACCTTCAATATTTCATTCGACGAGGACAAGGCATCTGCCCTTGTCCTTTATCTTTCGCAAAAGGGTGCGACCGTTGAAACGGAGCTGGAAAAAGCACTCGATACGCTCTATACCAAGACCGTCCCGGCAGGTGTGCGTGATTTTATCGACATGAAATCCGGCACCGTTTCTTCCTCTGCCGTGCCGAAGGCAAGAAAGCCGAAGCTTCCCAAAACCGAGCATACGGAAGTCAGTGAGGTGAGCGCCAATGAGAGCCACTGAAATTGTACTGCACTTTGACGAGCGAGAAATCGAAGCTCTGCAAAATGCACTCGACTGCTTTTCGGATGAAAGCTGTACTGTGGAACAAAAGCTGCGTGAAGCCTTCGACTCACTCTATACGGAATTCGTTCCGCCCGAAATGCAGAACGCTATTGAAATGGAAATCCTCAAAGAAAACATTGCACGGCAAGAGCAGATCGAGGCTGACAAACGCTTCGGGCTGTTTCATATCCGAGAGAACAATGAGGATAGGTATTACTTGAATGAGTTTATTCAGCAGCTCCTCGCCGGTGCATACAGATACCGACTCTATTCTCAAAACAAGTTGTCCTCCGAACCGAAAAGATTTGCAGACGCTCTCCTCGGCTCTGTTCCTATCACGGTCATAGACTACGAGAACCTTGCCGAGCGATTCGAGGACGAGCCGAAAATTCTTTCCGTTATGGATTTTGATTTGGATGACGGAACGGTATCCGTTACCGATGCTGACGGCAGCCGAGTGTATTCACTTCAAAGTGTTTCTGCGGCGGCGAATCAGGTACACCGTTCACGGCAGCTCACAGCAGAGGAAAAAGCGGAAATCTTCGCCGATTATCTGAACGGCAAAGAAATCGACCAAACCCCACTCGTGCCGGAGATGTAAAACACCGCCGTGTCAGCCCCTGTGTCGCCCCGTGCGGCGAGATACAGCTCCGAGTCGGGTAAACACAAGCCCTGCAAAGGAAAAGAGCCGTTTGTGGGCGGTTTTCGCGCCCTTTTGCGGAAATCGGCAGGCGGTACGAAAATAAGCAGGAGAAAGCGAGGGGTTGCCTTGCTTTCCCCTCGCAGGACACAGCGGACGGCAACGCCGACCGCATAAGGCTTTGCAGGGCTTTTAAGGACAACAACAAAAACTGCGATTTAGGGGTTGCACGGATTAAAACCTCGCAAGTTTAGGGGTTGCGGTTTTTGAGCGAAAAATACGGCAGAAAAAGGAGATGATTTGAGTGCCGACGCCGAAAAACAAACGCAAATTTGCACTGTGGCTCTATCCCGAAACGCTCGATAAAATCGGGCAACTCTACACCGCAGATGATTGCCGCAGTAAATCCGAATTCATAGAAAAGGCGGTGCAGTTCTATATCGACCACCTCACTGCCGAGGATCAGCGCTCCATGCTGCCGAACGCAATGCTGTCCTCCATGAAAAGTATTGTTGCCGAGAGCGACAACCGCATCTGCCGATTGCTTTTCAAGATGGCTGTGGAGCTTGCCGTTACCATGAATGTAGTGGCAGCAAACAGCGACATCGACGATATTACTCTCGAACGGCTCAAGGGCGAATGCGTGAAAGAAGTAAAAAGGCTCAACGGCAATTTTACTTTCAAGGACGCAAACGATTGGCAGCGAGGTTAGTAAATGGCGCGGCTGATTACAAAATTCAAATATTTGAAGCCGGAGGACAGAAAAAATGTCGGTGGCTATGCGGAATACATTGCTACCCGTGAGGGCGTTGAAAAGATAGATGAGTCAAAAAGAAATGCTCCTGCAACAAATAAGCAAAAGCAACTGATAAAGAAAATTCTCTCGGACTTTCCCGACAGCAAATCCTCGTTGGAGTATGAGGACTACCTTAAAGAGAAAACGGTCGGCACGGCTTCGGAATTTATTACCCGAATGGTTGAGGAAAACGCCGATGAGATGATGCACACAAAAACCTACGCCGACTACATCGCCACCCGTCCCCGTGCGGAACGCTTTGGCTCTCACGGACTCTTTACCGATGACGGCGTGGCGGTGGATCTGAAAAAGGTGTCGGACGAACTCAACGCTCACACGGGAAATGTGTGGACGGCAATCGTCTCGCTGCACCGTGAGGACGCCGAGCGACTCGGCTATGATAACGGCAGCCGATGGCGGGATATGCTCCGCTCACAGGCGCAGACGCTCTCCGAAAACCTGCGAATACCCATGAGCAACCTCCGTTGGTTTGCCGCATTCCACAATGAAAGCCACCATCCCCATATTCACTTGATAGCCTACTCGATAAATCCGAACGAAGGATACCTCTCGGAAAAAGGCGTGATGGCTTTGCGTTCGGCCTTCGCCAAGGACATATTCGCACAGGACTTGCTCTGCGAATATAAAAAGCAGACAGAACACCGTGACGCACTCAAGGTACAGAGCCGTGAGGTGCTCGCCGAGCTCATCGCCAAAATTAACGGCGGCACCTATAACAATCCTACAGTGGAAAATCTGCTGCAGACCCTTGCCAAACGATTGGCTGTGACCAACGGTAAAAAACAATACGGTTATCTGCGTAAGGATATCAAGGAGATCATAAACAATATCGTTGACGAACTCGGCAAGGATGAACGCATCGCAGCGCTCTATGATTTATGGTACGAGTCAAAGGAAACGGCGCTCAAGGTGTACAGCGAAAGTCAACCGGAACGGCTGCCGCTGTCGCAAAACAAGGAATTCAAATCCGTAAAAAATATGGTGATAGCCGAGGCGATGAAACTGGGTCTTCCGACAGATGAGGTTGAGGAAACAGACGAGCCTGTCGAGCCGGACCGTGAGCCGACCATCGCGGAAGCCGAAAGCCCCGATCCTCCGCCTCCGCCTATGGACGAATATGAAAGAACGGTTGCAGACGCTGACAAAGGCAACAAATGGTCGCAGTACCGTGCGGCAAAATTTATGCTCGACCGTGACGGCGAACACTACGATCCGAAAAAGGCTGTCGAATATCTCACCAAATCCGCTAAGCAGGGCTACACCGTAGCGAAATATATGCTCGGAAAATTGTATTTGCGTGGCGAGGATGTGCCGAAACAAATGCTCCACGCTTTGCATTGGTTGGAAAGTGCCGTAAAAGACGATAACCAATACGCCGAATACCTGCTCGGCAAAACCTTCCTCAAGGGCGAGGACATAGAAAGAGATACCGAACGAGCCGAGAGCCTGCTGCGCCGTTCCGCAGAGCAAGGCAACAAATATGCGGCGTACACCCTCGGCAAGGCATATCTTGACGGAGATGTCCTTGCTCAAAGCATTGAGGAAGCCGTGCGCCTGCTGAATCTGTCGGCATCAAAAGGCTTTGCTCCGGCACAGTTTATCCTCGGCAGGCTATTATACAAAGGCGAGGTCGTGCCGAAGGATATAAAGAAATCCGTTGAATGGCTTGACCGTGCCACCGCGCAGAAAAATCCCTATGCGGCGTACCTTGCAGGCAAGATATATCTGACCGAGGATGAGGTCAAGAACATTCAAAAGGCCATCCGCAGTTTTAAGATAGCCGCCGAGAACGGAAATGACTATGCCGAATACCAACTCGGAAAAATCTATCTCTACGGAAAAGACATACCAAGAGATACAGACAAGGCGATGTACTATCTTCATCTTGCCGCTGAGCATGGCAATCAATACGCAGCACAGCTCATCCACAGCATTCGTGTCAACGGAAACTGGACGGCAGCACTTGCCTCTCTCCGCCTGCTCGGACACATGGCTCGTGTTATCCAAAATCGCTTGGAGGATGAGCGCAGAGGCAGAGAAAACAGCATCGACCGCAAGCTGCGGAGAAAGATTGAAGAAAAGAAACAGGCTCACGGGCTCAAGCAATAGCACGGGGAGGTTGCGCATACATTTTATGCGCAACCTCCTTTTCGAAAGGAGAAACTCATGTCAACCGAATACATTCACTTTACCGCCGGGCAAAAGGAAGCTGCCCGGCAGACAGACTTGGTCGCTCTCCTGCAAAGCCAGGGCGAACGCCTCAAACGCTCCGGCAAGGAATATGTGTGGCGTGACGGCTCGGAAAAGGTGACGATACGGGGAAATCTGTGGTTTCACCAGTACGAGCGCATCGGCGGCGACGCTGTGGACTTTGTCCGCAGATTTTATAACATGGACTTTCCGCAGGCCGTTAATTTCCTGCTCGGCAATAACGGCGGCGCACTTCCGCAAGCCGATCCGGTCAAGCGAGAACCGCCGAAGCCGTTCACACTTCCCCCGCGGAATGATAATATGCGTCGAGTGTATGCGTATCTGCTTAACCGCCGAGGGATAGACCGGGAGGTGCTGTCGGCCTTTGTGCATAAGGGAATGATCTACGAATCCGCCGACTACCACAACGCCGTATTTGTCGGCTACGATGAACACGGCATTGCCCGTCACGCACACAAGCGCGGCACAGGCAGTGAAAGCACCTACAAAGGCAATGCCGGAAGCAGTGATCCCCGTTACAGCTTCCACTGGACCGGAACGGATAATACGCTATATCTCTTTGAGGCTCCCATAGATATGCTGTCCTTTATTTCTTTGCACAAGGAAAATTGGCGCAGCCACAGCTATGCTGCCGCCTGCTGTGTCGGGGATCAGGTGTTGTTCCAAATGCTGAAAGCCAATTCCAATATAGACACCGTCTATCTTTGTATGGACAACGATGCCGCAGGTCAGGCGGCGAACAAAAGAATATCCGACAAGCTCTTTATACAGGGCATTAAACACGAAATCCTCGTTCCAGAATTCAAAGATTGGAACGAGGACCGGCTGGCAGCCGGAGGCAATGCTCCGCACATCTGTGCGGAGTTTTCTTTACCCCAAGAAGAAAGCGAGGAGGAAGAAGTATGCCAAACATTGCAGCTTTAGTCACCGTTGCCGCAATTATGTTTGCCGTCCTCGGTGCGATCACGCTGATTGCTCATATCTATAACCTCAACAACATCAAGAGCAAAACGGTTGGCGACGGTCAGCACGGAACGGCTCGGTGGGCAAACAAAGCGGAGATCAGAAAGACCTACCGCCACATCTCGTTCACGCCAAAGAAATGGCGTAAGCAGGCAAAGCAAAATCAAACGCCCACCATGACGGCGATAGCACCGAGAAAACTGCTTGGGAAAAAGATCGAGCCGACCGAGGAGGCTCTGCCGCAGGGCATTGTGGTCGGGTGCAAGGGCGGCAAGCACAGCACCACCGCCATGATAGACACCGGAGATGTTCATGTGCTGATGATCGGCGCAGCGGGTGTCGGCAAGACCGCCTTCTGGCTGTACCCATGCATTGAGTATGCCTGCGCTTCGGGAATGTCCTTCCTCTCCACCGACACCAAGGGCGATGTCATGCGTAACTACGGTAACATCGCCAAAGAATACGGCTACAAGGTATCTGTTATTGACTTGCGAAATCCGACCCGATCAAACGGAAATAATATATTGTATCTCGTTAATAAATACACCGATCTATACGCAAAGCACCCCGACCAAATCGTTTACAAAGCGAAAGCGGAAAAGTACGCCAAAATCATATCCAAGACCATTATCCTCTCCGGTATGGACGCCGCCTCCTTCGGACAGAACGCCTACTTCTACGACGCCGCCGAGGGCTTGCTGACGGCAACCATTCTGTTGGTAGCGGAGTTCTGTGCGCCGGAAAAGCGGCACATCGTTTCGGTGTTCAAGGTCATTCAGGAACTACTCGCCCCGTCCAAAAAGAAAGGCAAGAATCAGTTTCAGCAGCTTATGGAACTGCTCCCGAATGAGCATAAGGCAAAATGGTTTGCGGGTGCGGCACTTAACACTGCCGAGCAGAGTATGGCAAGCGTTATGAGTACGGCACTGTCAAGGCTCAACGCTTTCCTCGACACCGAGTTAGAGCAGCTCCTGTGCTTTGATACCGAGATAGACGCCGAAACCTTCTGCAATCAAAAGTCAGCTATCTTTGTCATCATGCCGGAGGAAAATCCCAATACCTTCTTTATGATTTCACTGATTATCCAACAGCTCTACCGTGAGATACTCGCCGTTGCCGATGAAAACGGCGGTAAGCTCAAGAACCGCTGTGTATTCTTCTGCGATGAGTTCGGCACGCTGCCAAAGATAGAGTCGGCAGAGATGATGTTTAGTGCGTCGAGGTCTCGGCGTCTGCAAATTGTGCCTATCATCCAGTCATTTTCGCAACTTCAAAAGAACTACGGCAAAGAAGGTGCGGAGATCATCGTGGACAATACACAGGACACCATCTTTGGCGGCTTTGCACCAAACAGCAGCTCTGCCGAAACATTATCCAAGGCACTCGGCAGCCGCACGGTGATGTCGGGATCTGTCAGCCGTTCCAAAAACGATCCGTCACAATCGCTCCAAATGATAGAACGCCCATTGCTTACGCCGGACGAACTCAAATCCTTGCCCAAGGGCGATTTTATCGTCATGAAAACGGGCGTGCATCCGATGCGGGTACACTTAAAGCTGTTCTTCAAATGGGGCATTGAGTTTGACGATGAACACCCATACGCCGTACCTGACCAAGGCAACCGTGAGGTCAAGTATGCCGACAAGAAAGAAATTCAGGACGGCATCCTCGAAAAATATCCGCCGGAGTGGAAAGAGGAAATGCCTGCACCGAGCGACGCTGACGGCGGCGGTCAGGCGCAGCAAGACAGCCAAAAGCATGAGCCGCAAAAAACGCCGCACGGCAACCGCAGAAACGGCAGTCCTCCCATCCGCACCTCACCGCCGAAAAAAGAAGCTGCTCCCGATGTAACGGAAGCAGAGATCATAAAAGACTTAACCGAAACGGAGGTGCAAAGCAATGAGCCGTCTTGATTTTCTTTACCGCTCCGAGCTGCCGCACAGAGCCGTTGCGGTATATATCTATCTCGCCGACAGGACAAATGATAACAACGAGTGCTGGCCTGCCATACCGACTATAGCTACAGACCTCAAGCTCTCGGCGTCCACCGTTCGCCGCGGAATTCGTGACCTCAAAAAAGCAGGGCTCCTCGAAACCGAGCAGCGGTACAGAAAAAAAGGCGGCAAGAGCAGTTTGCTGTTCCGGCTGAAAAAGGGATAAAAAAGACCGCTTGTCGGCGGTCAGCGTTTAATCACGGCTGTGACGATTCGTTCAAGGCCGTGCTTTTCTATATACCGAAACACATCGAATAAGTCTCCGAACGAGAGTGCTTCGTTAAAATATTCCGTGTAGTCCTGCGGCGTTTTCAAAAGCGGATATCTGTCGCCTGCATTAACGGCTATGTAGTATTTTTCGTTTTCCATCTTCATCCCTCCGAAATCGCACAAGGTTTATTATATCGGCAGCAGGGTATTTTTTCAAGAGGTTTTTCCGCCAAGGGGCAACTGCGCCTGTATGTTGACAGGTGCCACCTGTCATGATGGAAGGAGAAAGTGAACTTACCCAACTGAAGAATAACTACAGCAGAAAGGAAAACAATAACCGAGAACACTTGACATAGAGAAAAGACCGCTATGAACATAAAGCACAACATAGCGGCCTTTTTTCTGCTGTATTTACGGCAAGCTCCCTAATCTACACATGAGGCGCTGGATTGCAAAGAAAAAGTTATATGTCTCAACTTTGCTATAGTCTGTCGCCATTGCAGAGAGCGTTAGCGCTTGGCTACGCTCTCTTTAATTTGAGCATAAAAGTCATCTTTAGATTGTTTACTAATAGTAATGTTCGAGTCGAGATTATATTTTGCAACCTGCTCATTAGAAACATTCAAAGAATAGACCATATTATCAATAATCTCAAATCTTCCCTGAGGACCACTTAAAATGGTGTAAGTTCCATCTTCGTTGGACTTTGCAAACACAAAAAATTCATCACCAAGCTTCATCAAAGGGTCGTCAACAATCTCGTAAATTTTCCTTTCTTTCTCGTCTACCATTCCAGTCATTACAATTCGAATCGTCCCGTCCTTTTTTCCAAACAAAGACTCTCTGATTTCTGCTGTGTAGATTGTCAAATCAACTCCGTAAGATTTATATTTGTCATCAGTTTCCATCCCGGTAATTGTCACATATGCTGCTAAATCGCAATTATCTGCGAGTTCATTAACACTTTCGTAATTGTATGACCAACTTGCATTAAGAGGTATTTTTTCATATTGGCTGTAATCCGTTGCGCTTTGGTTCGAGCAAGCGGCCAAAGTAAACATAACCACAATTAAACCGAAACCCACGATTGCTTTTAGTGTATTTTTCATTTAAATCACCTCGCTATATTATTTGATTGCATTTTAGTATTTTGCATTGACGCCATTTACATCATCGGTTTGTGGAACGGTTAACCCATATCCTCCATAGCGGCTGTTCGTTCCGAATGTATAGCCGTTCATAATTGTTTTTGTTTTCCCGTTATCGCCCAGCCCGAAAACATGCCCCATTTCGTGCACAACGACTGACTTCAGTGCCCCATCATTGTTCCATGTAGAAGTTTTCGCCATATTAAGGGTCAGTGTTTGCGATACCACATAGTATGGAGATTTAGAATTATACCTTGTTTGAGTGAGTCCGTCCCAATCAACCCCAGTAATGTTTCCTGCACACATATATACATTGTATCCTGTTCCTGGATTGTTGGAATAATGCAATATTTGAGCCTCAGTAGTCCTTGCCCTCCAAGCGCTGGCTCCAGTTGAGAAAAACGAAATTGCTCTTGAACCAACCCAGTTATCGTAATAGTAATATATCTTTGAACTCTTATGTCTATAAGGTTTAAGAGAGTATGCAAATGCTGGTAATGAAAAGCTCATAAGAAGAGTAATAACCAAAACAATAGAAAATGCCGCTTTGGTGGCCGTTTTTTTCATTGCTGATTCCTCCATTCATGTAAGGTTATATTGTATGAACTATATATGCATTAATGTGATATTTAAAAGCGCACAAACCAACAAATGAAACCGTTGGCTTATGCGCTCAATGTATAGAAAGCTAAACACCCGCCAATTTTGGGCTTAATCTTATCTGTCTTTATGAGAGCCAAGCCGAAAAAACTACTGAAAAAATAAATCGTTTTCATGACATTTAGCCTCCTTAAAAACAAAATGTGCAACTTATCCATCACAGAATAACTTACACATTTCTACTTCATATCCACTTGCCGAACAAAATGGCTTGTGATCAAGAATTGCAAGTCATTCGTTTTCCCGTTCCTATGATATCATATTGTTATGCGTATGTCAATGGTATTTTGCAAACAAGTCACAGATAATGCGTTTTTCCGCCAAGGGGGAAGTCTGCCTACTCGGTGATAGGTGCCACCTGTCATGGTGGAAGGAGAAAGTGAACTACCCAACTGAAGATAGATTACAGCAGAAAGAAAAAGACACAGAGGCTTCAGGTTGAAAAAGCCAGAGATAACAAAGACATTTTTATTAGTACGTTTTTGATCGTTGAGGCCATCCGCTATTTTCTTTCTGCTGTAAGGACTTTTTTATGAGATCATATTGCAATCTGATTTTCTTCGATTTTTCTCGAACAGTCCTTGAATTCGTCACAATTCTATGTTATACTAATCATAACCGAACGGTCGGTGCGCATAAAAGGAGCGAAGCAACATGAAAACAACAGAGCAACAGCACAATGCGCGCAAGCGCGAAATGATGGAAAAATGCTTTGATTGCTATGCCGAAAACGGGCTGACGGGCACGGGGATCAAAGCCCTGGCTGATGCCTGCGGCTGCACGAAGGCAAATCTGTATTCGTATTTCAAAAACCTTGACGAGCTGATTATTGAGTCAACGGCATACTGCATGGAAAAGGTTGAGGACGACTTTATGGAGATGGCCCCCACCGACCCCAAGGATGTTGTCCGATTTGTGAAGGAGGTGCCTTACTGGACGGCAAAAAAGCACGGCAAAAAATATCGGCTGATGTATCAGATCTATACGCACCCGAAGTATATCGAGCACGGCAAGAAATTCTTCGAGGGCGTGAACGAGCGCTATACCGAGTATGCCAAGCGGCTGGAGCCGAAGATAGGCATTCCCTATACGGTCATCACCCCGCTGATCTTTATCTTCGTCCGCGCCTGTGTACATTATGCCATGTTCGAGGACGAATATTACCTGAAAACCCAGATGGAGGTCTTAAAGCAGGGCGTCGCCCTGTTTGCAGATAAATACCGCTCGCAATACTTGAACGGAGGTAACGAGAAATGAAGAAACGAATACTCAGTATCCTGCTGCTGTGCTGCATGGTGCTGACGCTGCTGCCGACAACAGCGTTTGCAGCGGAGACCGGCGCGATGGATAATATCCCCGCAAAATTTGATGTAGAGATCGATCTGTGCGGCAGAACGAGCGACATCAACATCAAGGACAGCAAGACATACTATATCTATTCGTCCTCAAGCGATCCGGACTTTGTCTGGACAAAGAAGATTCAGATCAACGGAAAGAAGGCGGCACCGCACATCTTCCTGGATAACGTGAATATTCAGGTGAAGAAGGACGCCAAGACACCGGCCATCGAGCTGCATGGAAAGGCGTCGGCGTATCTGTACTTTATCAACCGGGACAGTAAGCTGACGGGGGCCACCGGACGGGCGGCCATTCAGAAAAACCGCAGCGAGGGGCAGCTGTGCGTGCAGGTGATGAAGGGCACCACGGTGACGTGTCAGGGCGGCTATAAAGCGGCGGGCATAGGAGGAAGCTGGGCGACCCGCAATATCGCAGAAAGTCTGTTCAACCTGGATATGTACGGTCACGGCGCAAATATGCACTTCGGCTCTCAGACGAACCCATCGCTCTGGAGCGGCACCATCATCGCCAAGGGCGGCGATGGAGGAGCCGGCATTGGCGGCGGCAGAAACGGCAGCGGCGAGAAGCTGTATTTCTACTCAGGTAAAATCGAGGCGAAGGGCGGCGAAGCGGCCTCCGGCATCGGCGGCAGCTTCAAGGGCCGCGGCCGCGATATCTACATCTACGGCGGCGATATTTCCGCCAAGGGCGGCGATGGAGGAGCCGGTATCGGCGGGGGCTGCTGGAAATCGTTGCAGGACATGGATGGCGACACCGCAGCCTATAATATCAACATTTACGGCGGCAAGATCAACGCCCACGGCGGATACAACGGCGCGGGCATCGGCGGCGGACGCTGGTGTCACGGTCAGAACATCACCGTGACGGACGCGAAGCTGAAGCTGACGACAGGATACTCTCGATACATCTCGGACGAGGCGGCAGCTATGGGCTACGGCGATCGTGTATACTTGGAAAAGGTATACGATATCGACGTAGGGAAAAGATATATAGGAGATCTTGTCAGGAACCCCCTGCCCGAAGACTACAAGTCCATCAAAATAGGCTCATACCATGGAAAGCTGGTGAAGCTGAAGGTTGAGGCGCAAGCCATCAACCGCGACGACGAGTTCGCCCTCTTCTGGAATCTCTATGATATTCTGATTCCCAATGAAAACGGGCGTATCGACGTGCAGCTGCTGACGCTGCCGTACGTGAAGAACTACGGCTGGGCGATCGAAGCGATGGAGATGGAGCTGATCGACGACCCCTGCAACGGGAAGCACGACTTCGGCTGGGTCGACCGGCAGTCGTGCCACGTCTGGGCATGCCGGAATATGAAATGTCAGGCGCGTGACCCGGTGGCGGAGATGTCCAAGCAAAACGGAAAGCACATCCCCGGCGAATGGGGCAATCAGAAGCAGCTCTGCACCGTGTGCGGCCATGTGATGGGAACGGACACGAAGGCGCCGGTGCTGGAGGTTTTGAAGAACGGCGAGAGCTACACCGTCGAGGATACCCTCGATGGAAATCCCGGCGCGTACACCTTCACCGTGAGCGACCCGGCGCTGAATGGTGAGACGTCCTCCGGCATCAAGTCGGTGACCATCAACGGCGAGCTGCAAGCCGGCCCCACCTATCGTCTCCCCGCGCCGGATGGCGGCAACAATGATGCGGGAGCGGAATATACCGTGGTTGCGACTGACAACGCGGGAAACGAGACTACGGCCACAGTCAGAACCTACAGGCGGCACCATGTGAAGGTCATCAGCCCGGACGGCAAAAAGACCTACGCCGATCTGATGCTGCCGCACAATGAATATCTGGTGCTCCAGATCAGGCTGCCGGCGGGCGTGTCGGCAACGCTGACCGATGAGGCAGACGGGACGAAAATCCCATATGACAAGGAAAAGGGAGAGTTCCGGGCAGGTCTGATCACCAAAAACCGGACGCTCGTGCTGAACTATTCGACGAAGCATCCAAAGGTCGAGCTTCGCTTGGGGACGGGTCAGTACTTCACGGGATATAACGCGGATTCGGACGAACCGTATTATCTCAAAGGCGCGTCCATGGATGAGAATTCCTATCAGATAGGCATGTGGGTCGACACGGACGCGAAGCCAGGCTATTACCTCAGCTCTCCGGAGCGCTACACGCAGGAAGAGCTGGCAGCGCTTGACGAGTCCCTCTGGAAGGAATACAAGATAGCGGAAGCCACGCCGGGATCGATCGTGCTGCCATTTATCTTAATCACAATAGACGCTGCGGCGTATGAAGAAAACGGCGGTTGGTATGTCTACGCCAAAGCCACGAACCCGACGGGAACGACCTATGTCTCTACGCCGAAGATGATCATTGACGTCGAGAACCCGAAAGCCATTGATCTTTCTACCGGAAAGGAACTGAAGAGCTATGGTAAGTATTACGGCGACCTGCGGTTCAAGGTAGAGGACTCATCGCCCGTCACGGTTCGTTGCCATACATCCCCGAGTGGGAAAGCTACGCTTCTGACGCCGGATGAAAATGGCGTTTATACGATCCCGGCAGAGTATGACAACAGCATCCAACACACGCTTATCATCGAAGACGCCTGCGGAAATGTGGCCTCCTACAGGTCGTTCAAGGTTTTCTGGAACTACCTGACCAATGTGCGGGAGAAGGACCATTGGGATGTGGCGCCCGCGCAGCCGATCCGTATTTCCAGGGAACAGAATCTGAAAGAGGAGCTCTCCAAGGTCCAAATCGGGGTTTTTTCAGCTGACACCTCCGGTTTTATACCTGTCGAGGTTTCGTGGGAGATCCCGGCAGACTATGATCCGCAGTCCCAGCGGGAGCAGACCTTCACGGTCAACGGAACGGTGATTCTGGAGGGCACCGGAGCACGCTGCAACTCGGGGCTTGATGTTATCACACGTCCGGGAGAGGAGTGGAAGAAGAACATCTCGGTGCAGGTGACCGTGGAGGGCGACCCGCAGTATAAGGTGACGGTGCAGGATTGCGAAAACGGCAGAGTCAAGGCGGTGAACGCTGCGGGAACCGCCGAGGACGGCACGCCACTGTTCTTTAAGGGCGAGCTTGTCATGCTCTCCATTGACCCCGACGAGGGCTATATGCTAAGCACGCTGTCCGTCAATGGCAACCCTGCCGCCGTTGCGGTTGGGGACGATACCTATACCTTCACCCAGCCGGAGGGAGATGTTACCATCACCGCAGCGTTTGAAATGCGCAACGAGCATACCGTCACTTTTGACGCTAACGGCGGCTCCGAGCCTGAGGAGCTGCCCGAGGAGGTCACCACCGCAATGCCCGCTAAGAAGATATTGCACGGCAGCGAGTATTCTCTGCCGGAGTGCGAGTTTATTGCGCCCGAAGGAAAGCGGTTCAAGGCATGGGAGATAGACGGTGCGGAGTATCCGGTGAACGCCCCTGTGACCGTCACTGCTGACATCACAGTCAAGGCGCTGTGGGAGGACGCACCTCCCGCGCCTGCCGAGTATACCGTCAGATTCAATGCCAACGGTGGCGGCGGCACAATGGCAGATGTCACCGGTATTTCCGGCAGCTACACCCTGCCCGCCTGCGGTTTTACTGAACCGGAAGGCAAGCAATTCAAGGGCTGGTCAACCAGTGCCGACGGTTCGGTTATTTCCGGCACGACCTATGAAGTAAGCTCGGATACTACCTTCTATGCAATCTGGGAGAGTAAAGAGTATTCCATCATCGTAACGGACGGCAAAGCGACAATCGGTGCAGGAAGCGAAATCAGTAAAGCGGCGCAAGGCACAACCATTACTCTGACCGCAAATGCGGCTCCTGACGGTAAGGTGTTTGATAAGTGGGTGGGTAATGTTACGGTCGCATCCGACAACACCTTCACCATGCCCAGCCATAATGTGACGGTGGCCGCTACTTATAAGCCTATCGCCCATACCCACGATACCGACGCGCAGCCTTGGGTATACATGGACCCCAGTACGCATATCAAGACCTGCACAGCAGGCGACGATTTCAAGGTGGAGGCCCACGACTTCTCCGCATGGACGAAGGTTGATGAAACCACCCATAGCCGTACCTGCTCCAAGTGCAAGAAGTCCGGCGAAGCCACAAACTACACCGAAACCGCCGAGCATACCTGGGTATGGGTAGTGGATCAGGAAGCGGCGCTGAATCAGCCCGGCAAGCAGCACGAGGAATGCACCGGCTGCCATGCTAAGCGCAGCGAGAATACCGAGATCCCCGCCCTGCGGGATTACGCCGTTACCGTCACCTGCGGCACGGCAACCGTTGCCGCAGGCACTCCCATCACCCGCGCCATGGAGGGCGTTGAGGTCACCGTTACGGCGCAGGCTCCTGCCGGAACACACTTCGTTAAGTGGGTCGTTAAGGCAGGCGGCGTAACGCTGGCTAACGAGACCAGCGCCACCACCACCTTCACCATGCCCGCAAACGATGTAACGAATGAGGCAGAGTTCGCCGAAAACCCCGTAGAGGCGTATACGCTCACGGTTATCAAGGGCACGGCCTCCGTTGCCGCAGGCACCCCCATCACCGACAAGATCGAGCAGAACACCGTTGTGACCGTTACGGCGGACGCACCGGAGGCAGGCAAGGTCTTTGACAAGTGGGTTGTGCTGGAGGGCAATGTCACCCTGGCAGACGCCACCAAGGCGACTACCACCTTCACCATGCCCGGTAATGATGTGAAGCTCGAGGCCACCTATAAGGATGCGCCTCCCAGCCATACCCACAGCTACGGCACAGATTGGAAGTATGACGACACCAATCACTGGCATGAGTGCGAGTGCGGCGACAAGGCCGACATTGCGGCTCACAGCGCCAGTGAGTGGATCGTTGACACGACAGCTACCGAAACCGCCGACGGCGCTAAGCATAAGGAATGCACCGTCTGCAAAAAGGTTCTTGAAACCGCAACGATCCCCGCAACAGGCAGCTCTCATACCCACAGCTACGGCACAGATTGGAAGTATGACGGCACCAACCACTGGCATGAGTGCGAGTGCGGCGACAAGGCCGACACGGCAGCACACAGCTTCCAGTGGGTGATCGACAAGGCCGCTACCAAGGAGGCCACTGGCATCAAGCACGAGGAATGCACCGTTTGCGGCGCCAAGCGCAGCGAGAACACGGTCATCGACAAGCTCACCGACGGCGACAACACCGGCAATACAGGCAGCGGTGATAATAACACCAATAAGCCCGGAAAGGATGACTCCACCAAGTCTCCCCAGACCGGTGACAGCAGCAACCTCATCGGTTGGCTGGCTGCTCTGTTCGTCAGCGGCGGCGTTCTGACCGTGCTGGGCCTGAACGGCAAAAAGAGAAAGGAATCCGAGGCTGAATAAGCCGACGCTTCCGAAATCGAAATAACCTAAACACAATAGGCGGTGACGGATCATTCCGCCACCGCCTATTTTCTTGAAAGTGGACTTGGCAGCAAGTCCCTTTCCGAAAGGTGGCAACCACGGCGTTGCCGCTTTTCGGAAGGACTACAGAACACTACGATAAGATAAAGGAGATAAGCTGCCGTGACTGTTTCAGAGAGGATTCCCTCCAGCGGCCTGCTGCTGCCTCTGCAAAAGGGCTATACCTACAGCTGTGACCGCCGCACCACCGACGGCATGGAGCTGCTGTTCATTTTCCGTGAGGACGGGCGTTCACGATATTACTTCGAGTCGGATATGCAGGAGTTTGACCGGAAGGCGGCAAGCGACACCCATATTCTGTCCGTATATCCCCAGCCGAACGGCGACGGAAAGGTGTCCCTGCTCCATTTGAAGCGCGCCGCCACGGACAGATTTTTCCTTTTCCGTATGTCCAAGCCCGGTGTCACGCTGACCGGCGAGATGTGCCTGTGGTAGGACGAAACCCCCATCGGCACCGGTCTACCGATGCTGTTTGACTTCCTGGATAAAGTAAGAATATCGAAGTAAAGTAAGGTGAAGTAATGCAGGATAACAGAATACCGCCGCAGAAAAGACCCATGACCGAGGCGGAAATGCTCCGCAGGCGTGAGCTGCGCCGCGCGGCGATCAAGAAGCAAAAGCGGAGAAGGACGCTCTTTCTTTCCGCCTGCGGCCTTGCGGCGGTGCTGCTCATAGCGGGCATTGTGCTGCTGTGCCGAGGCTGCGGCCGCACCGAGGGCAGCCCTCATAACGAGAGCATCTACGGCAGCTTTGCAATGTCCGACAAGAGCTGCGTCTATACCTTCCGTGAGGACGGCAGCGGAGAGCTGCGGCTTTCCGGCGCACCGTATAAATTCCGTTTTACGCTGTCCGGTAGGACACTCTCTATCGATTTCGAAGCCGAGGCACTGACCGACTGCGAGTACGAGGTGGCGTATACCGATACGGGGCTTGAGCTGACCGCTGGCAAGGGTACGGCGACACAGGGTGAGAAATTCACGCTGAACAGAACAGAAAAATAAGACCCATGCGGTCGTGAAAGGACGGTGACGGCGATATGCCGCCTGAAAAGAAAATAGCCGAACGGACGGCAATCTCCGGCACAGTTTCAAGAGCGCACAGCAAGTAAAAAGCTTGCTGGGCGCTCTTTCTTTATGCCTTCGACAAAAATCAGCCGTTTTCAGCGGCAAAACACACGGTTCGGCAAAATATTTCGACAAGGAGGTGATACCGATGTACAGTGCAGTGCTTTCAGAGGACATACAATACGGATATTTGCCGTAATGGGCGGCCGCCCTGCCGTCCTTCGGCGACAAGGTGAAAACATGAAAAAGAACATAGGAAAGATACGGGTGTTGAAATAGCAAAGGCTTTCTTTGCACAGATACACAGACACCTATATTTTTTTGACCTTCCCGGTCGACAGAATTCAAAACAATATCCGAGAAGCGCCAATAAAAGCACCGAAAAAACGGGAATTTTACTTGGCTTGACTTTTTGCGGCCTTTACGCCTTAAAACAGCGGCAATCCGGCACCTCTGTCGGCTGCCGCAGCCCTCCGTATCAATCGTTTTTGAAACCAACCAAAAACGATTGAACGGAGGTACATAACTTTGAAAAAACAACCCCAAGCGGTTTATATCATAGAAAACGGCAAGTACACGGAACTGACATATGAGGAATTCCGTCGCCGTGAGCAAATCTGCCCGTTATATGCGGACAAGCTGTTCCTGCCTCTCTATGGCAGGCTTATGGAGGTATCCAAAGAGGACTACATGGAATTCTACCGAGCAAAGCGCCGACAGAAATATCTGGACGAACGCTCTGCGGACAACGGCGACTTCTCCTACGATATGCTGACCACCGATGAATTCAGCGGCGAGGACATCCTCATCGCCGATCAGCCGGATGTATGCGACATCGTAGTGGAAACCATGATGACGGACAAGCTCAGGAAAGCTGTATGCTCTTTGCGGAAAGATGAGCAAAAACTGATTACCGAACACTTTTATGAAGGCGTATCTCAAACAGAGCTTGCCCAAAAATACGGAGTGAACCAATCAAACATCAGCAGGAAAATCGGCAGAATCCTTGTGAAAATAAAAAAACTTATGGAAATTTAAAATTTTAGCGCATAGCCCCCTCAACTTTTCGGCATGGAAAGTGAGGGGGCTTTCTCAATAGCCTCCGCCCGTTCTTTGAAAACCGAATAGTACAGCGCATCCTTTACCTTCCTTCTGCCGTCGGCGAAACCGATAAGCCACACGACCTATGAGTCGGACGGTGCGGTGCATCCACACCGAAGGCCATGAAAAGCAGAAGCAATAATGATACTTGCGTCCAGTCACAGGCCGAGCGTTGAAGCGGTACGAACAAAGTGCCGTGAGCCGTCGCAGCCAATGAGGGCGCCTCGCAGAGATCCTGGGAGTGGTGGGATTCCAATGAGGTCAAAGGCATGACCGGAGGATGTGTTCCCTTGTTCGGGGCGTCGTGGACAAATACGGACAGAACCAAGAACGATTGATACAAATACCAAGGCGGTCGTTTGCCCAAAAGCACTCGGCCGCCTTTTACTTAAAACGGAGGCTAATTATGAAAGAGATTAAACGAGGCGAAATCTATTCCGCTGACTTCGGCACTGGCTTCGGCAGTGAGCAAGGCGGCGTTCGTCCGGTTTTGATTTTGCAGAATAATACGGGCAACAAGCACAGCCCCACCACCATCGTGGCGGCGATCACAGGCAGAAAGACAAAAGCGGTTCTGCCCACCCATGTAGCGATAATGACAAGCGGTCTCAAAACCGAATCCACCGTCCTACTCGAACAGATCCGAACGATAGACAAAGCACGGCTCGGCGAGTATATCGGCAGGCTTGACAGCAAGACCCTCGCCACCGTTGACCGTGCCATTGTGGTAAGCCTCGGCATCAAATACTTGGAGGGGCTGCTCAATGGATAAAAGAACCGACATCAACAACGCATCATTTGCCTACGGCGTAAACCTTCTGCGAATGCTGCTTGATATGAATTTGATAACCGAGGACGAGTACGAAAAAATTACCCGAATCAGTGCGGAATACTATGACACCGAGATCGTTTGTGTCTGAAATCTTAATTCGCAAATTTCCGAAAAATAGTGCTGGATGTATTCGAACTCCTGTGGTATTGTTTGTGTTGCCGCAGGGATAAGCGGTAATAAGGCAGACAGAGAGTCTGCCGGAAAGGAGAAAAAGCAGATGAAAACAATAACCGAAATCACACGGCAAAAACCGGCGCCGGCACAAATACGGCTTGCGGCTTACTGCCGAGTATCGAGCGACTCAAGCGACCAGCTTCACTCCTTCGCCGCACAAATCAAATACTACTCCGAATACTGTAAACGGCATCCCGAATACAAATTCGTAGACATTTATGCGGACGAAGGTATAACAGGCACAAGCATGGAAAAGCGAGATGACTTCCGCCGAATGCTGCGGGACTGCAAAAAAGGTCTGATAGACCGCATCATCGTAAAATCCATGTCACGCTTCGCCCGAAACACCGAGGAAATGCTGACGGCACTCCGAGCACTTGAACAAATGGAAGTCAGCGTATATTTCGAGGAACAGGGGCTTGATACCAAGTCAATGAACAGCGAGATGTTCGCTACCTTCCCCGGCATGGTTGCCCAACAGGAAAGCGTGTCCATATCGCAGAATATGCGGTGGAGTTATAAAAAGAGAATGGAATCCGGCGAATTTAACTGCTGCGCTCCGGCTTACGGCTTCGACCTTATCAACGGCAAGCTTGTAATCAACGAAACGGAAGCGGTTGTCATTCGCCGGATTTTTGATCTCTACCTACAAGGCATCGGAATGCAGACTATAGCAAACATTCTCAATAACGAGGGTGTACGCAGACAGTACGGCCGTGAAAAATGGCATCACACCACCGTGAACTATGTCCTCAACAACGAAAGGTATAAGGGCGATGCCTTACTTCAAAAGCAGATCACCACACAGACCCTGCCGTTCAAAAAGCAGCGCAACCACGGTGAACAGCCTATGTACTATGTAGAAAACAGCAACCCTGCCATCGTGAGCCGAGAAACCTATGAG
>OGZK01001480.1_pt1 | contig 22366 bp, 20 predicted proteins | sample 1576791 | NCBI WGS metagenome assembly OGZK01 (sample SAMEA3541556, study PRJEB24748) | human gut metagenome | biome: human gut; feature: human-associated habitat; material: faeces | place: China | collected 2012
TCCATTCTTATCAGAGTAAAGATTACAATTTTTTATAACTGTGTTCTTGACATTAAGGACACTTTTGCATAATGTATTAACTGAAGCCACTTGTTGAAAATTATTATTGTTATATGTATTCAAATCCCTGTGGTTGAGGATTTCCTTAGTGGCGGAATTGGAGTTACTGACGATGCTGCAAGCTTTGCACTTGCATATAAATTGATTTTTGGATAATTGAAAGGAACAATTATGACGCTTAACAAAGCTTTTAAGGATGTATATTGTAAATTTCTAACAGAACAAGGATATCAATGGTGCTCTAAATTGCAAAGATTTGTGAAGGTGGTAAATCAGGAGCTGATCTATTTTATTGGATTAAAAAAGGTTCCGGCATGGCTCAAAGGCAATAAAGGTTTTACCATTACTGCAGGTATTATGTCGGTATATTTTTCTAAACGTGCTGATTGGACACATGGCTGCACCGAGGATAAACTCTTTAAATGGGCGTTTGATTATACCGGACTTCAACTTCAAATGTTCTCACCGACCTATGAATATGGAATGGGGTTTGAGTACAATGAACAAAACATGATTGAGGTAGTAGAGAAGTCTGCTGAAATAACAAAGGAATTAGTTCTTCCAGTGTTTGCTGAAGTGACAGATTTAACATCTTATGTGAAGTATGCGAAGGAATATACAATAAATGTTCTTAGAATGTGTGATAAATTTATTGACGATTCACTGGTCTTAATACTCACAAATAATCATGATGATTTTATGGAATGCTTGCAAAAAGAGCAAGAGAGCGAAAGAGAATTTATAAAGCAGTGTATCGAAGAATCATATACGACTCCAAGGGATAGGGTATATAATAACCCTGAATTATTAAAAGCTGCACTTGAAGAAGCTGAAAAATGCAAAAAGACCAATTTGGAGATGTTAGCAAAATACAAAATAAACATATGATTATTATAGAAAATAGTGAAACTGGATTCCGATAATATGATAAGAACTATTTAGAAAAGATTTTGTAATCAGTAAACTAAAAATAAGTCCGGAGTGTATGATCTGACACTGTTAGATGATTCTCCAAAATAATAAAAGAAAAATGTCGGATTTGTGATATAAGCGAATTCGACATTTTTGTATTTAGATTGTGTGTAAAAGAAATAATGCTATTGACGACGGTGTATTAAACTCTTCACCTCTTGAATATGCTGGTTAGAGCGACGGGAGGCTTGAAAAAAATTTAACGAACTTTTTTACAATCTTTAGGTATCGTGATTTTAGTTTCGTATGCATCACCTATATTGACATTATTCTCATTAAAATTTATTAGAAAAACACAATAATCTGATGAAGGCAGCTACTATAAGTATTAATGCTAATGCTTTTTCTGCAATATATGACCTTGCATCCGGTACATAGGTTTTCTCCCAGATTGAGTATACACATCCACACCCCACTACAAACATGCAATATAGCTTAAACGACTGCGAATTCATACAATCAGTGAAAAACATTATAATAATCCATGCTATTAAAAATAACAGTAAAATTAAATATTTTAAAAACAATTGAATTTTCTTCATGGCAAATCCCCCCTTAAATATATAACTACATCATTATGATTCCATAAATGGCTTCCTTCACTTATATAGACGCAATCCATGCTTATATGCTTACAAAAAACAAGAATTTTTTCAATTTCCTACTCTGTCACCACCGCAATTACATAATCCTCAAGCTTACGAAACACTACCCTTTTTTCATAAGCCTCCATAGTCTCATCATCCAGCTCCCCTGAAAAGCCTGTACCGACAAGCTTCATTATCGCCTCATACTGCGTCCAGTATTTTGTAAGCTCAATCTGAAATGCCTCAGAATCATTCTCAAAGCCTCCCAGCCTGTCAAGTTGCTCCTTTCGCATTATACGCTTTGCCACCTTGAAGCTCATGCGCTTTGTATGCTCTATGTCCACACCAACGGGTCTGTCTGATATTGCAAGCACCACATATGGGCCGCTGTGTGCCAGATTAAAAAAAGCTGCGCTCTCATTCTTATATCCTGCTGCTATTTCCGGCTTACCATGCTCATTTCTGACAAGCTGTTCATCCGATGATATCCCCAGATATTTGTAGAGCATGTATCCTGCCAAAAGCTCCTGATTTGCTGTGCCGCACAGCCTGTTGCTGCCTGTTTTTACACCTTTTTCTGAAATAGTGGTGTATTTATCCACATAATAGGCAGACACATGTGGGATTATCTCCTTCTGCCGGCCTGCTATGGAGTCCGTTTTTTCTATGAAAATCTGACAGTTATTGTTTATTTTCCATACCATCCCAAGTCACCTTTCTATAACTCCAACCTTCCCCTGCCTTCATCAAAATACAGCTAATATTATAAATTACCCATATGATATCTGCAGCTTATGCTAATTATCCCTACGATATCTGCAGCTCATACAGCTTCCTGTATATGCCATCCTGCTCCAGAAGTTCCCTGTGCGTACCGCGCTCACATATGCGTCCCTTGTGCATGACCATGATGCAGTCGGCATGCTGGATAGTGGACAGACGGTGCGCAACCATGATTGTTGTTCTGCCATCCATGAGCTTTTCAAGCGCCTCCTGTATGAGAATTTCTGTCTCTGTATCTATGTTGGCGGTTGCCTCGTCCATGACCAGTATGCTCGGATTGTGGGCGAGTGTCCTTGCAAAGGACAATAGCTGACGCTCTCCTGCCGAGAAGGTCGCACCACGCTCCGTGACCGGCTCGTGATAGCCCTGTGGGAGCTTTTCGATAAAGTGTGATGCGTTTACATATTCTGCTGCTTCTTTGACCTGCTCATCCGTAATGTCATTGTCATTTAATCGAATATTGTACGCCACATCCCCCTCGAATATAAACACATCCTGCTGCATCTGACCGATTGCACTGCGAAGCTTTTTTTTGCTAAGCTGTCTGATATCGATGCCATCAATGTAGATATGTCCCTTTTGTATATCATAATACCTGCCTATAAGATTTAAAATGGATGATTTTCCTGCTCCGGTTGCGCCGACAAAGGCCACCTTCTCGCCCGGATTAATGACAAATGAGACATCCTTAAGCACATAGTTTTTTCCGTCATAGGCAAACCAGACATGGTCAAATTCAATTTTTCCGATGATTTTATCCGGCTGCTTTGGATTTTCGACCTCAGGAATAAATTCATCCTCATCCATAACCGTAAATATCTTCTCGGCTGATGCAATTGATGACTGCAGTGTCGAAAACTGCTCTGCAAGCTCCTGTATCGGGTCGAAAAATGACCTGATATAATTCGAGAAAATATACAAAGTGCCAACCGAAATAATCTCATCAAACACATTTCTGCTTCCGAACCACAGCACTATCATCAGTGACAAAATGCTCAGAATATAGATAAGCGGACGGAACACCGCATACATAAGCATCTCCCGGTAAAAAGCCTTGTAGAGCTTTGTATTTTTATCATGAAATTCCTCGAACTTGCGCTCCTGTCTGCCAAATATCTGTATAATTTTCATTCCCGAAAGATGCTCGGACAAAAATGTATTGATGTCCGTCAGGCGCGTACGGTAAAGCCTGTAAATATTTCTGGCAATTTTCTGGCACAGCACTGTAAGACCAATTACTAGCGGCATCAGCACAAATGATATCGCAGCCAGCCTCACATCAAGCACGAGCATAACGCCTGCAAGTCCCACTATTTTTACAATATTTCTGAAAAGCTGTACGAGAATGCCCGAATACATCTCATTGAGAGCCTCAACATCATTGGTCACACGGGTTACAAGCTTTCCGACCGGCGTGATATCAAAATATCTGCTGCCAAGCGACTGTATGTGTCTGTAGAGGTCTTTTCTTATCTGAAGAATGATATTCTGGCCTGTTTTCTGTAGTATCCAGGTCTGAGCGACGTTGAATACAAAGCTTAGGGCAAGTACCCCCGCATATTTGATGGCTGTAGCAATTATTACATCATAATCCCCATTTGCTCCAAAAGTATCAATTGCATCTCCCACCAGCATCGGCCTATAAAGGTCAAAGGATGTCAGTCCAAGCACCAGCAAAAGGGCAAAAATCACCCAGTGGGCATACGGCTTCATGTAGGCTATAAGACGCATTGTGGAGCTTTTTTTATTCATTTCGTTTTTATTTATATTTTTACTCGAATTCATACTATAATCTTCTCTGTTATTTTGTAACTATTCATCTTCAATCACTTTAACTGCCAAGCTCACTCTCAAGCTGCTGCTTACGGCTTATATCAGCATAAAAACCACCCAGCTCAAGCAGCTCCTCAGGAGTACCATACTCTGTCAGTTTTCCGTCAGAAAGCACCGCCACATGGTCTGCCTTCTGCAGCGTGGAAATCCTGTGGGCAATCACTATGGTTGTCTTGCCCTGTCTGGTTTCCATGAGGTTTTCAAGTATCTGCTCCTCTGTATCGGTATCGACAGCAGAAAGCGAATCATCCAGTATAAGGATTGACGAATCCTTTAGCAAGGCTCTTGCTATCGAGCTTCGCTGCTTCTGTCCACCTGAAAGTGTCACTCCACGCTCGCCTACGATAGTTTTGTACTCATCAGGAAAGCCCATGATATTGTCATGTATACAAGCATTTTTTGCTGCCTGCTTTACCGCATCGAGTATTGCAGGATTATCGACAATACGCTCTTCAAGTCCAAATGCGATATTTTCCTCAAGTGTATCGGAAAACATGAAATTTTCCTGTGGAACATAGGAAATATCACGGTGCAGCACCTCAAGCGGATAGTCTGTTATAGGTCTGCCATCCAGAAGAATCATTCCTTTTTCACAGTCATATACACGCAAAAGCAGGTCGGCAAGTGATGATTTTCCGCTTCCGGTACGTCCTAAGATACCAAGCATCTCGCCCTGCTTCACATGTATACTCACATCTGAAAGCACCGGCTTGGTGCCGTCAGGGTATGTGAAGGTGAGATGGCTAAGCTGTATATCACCATGTATTTGCAATATATCAGAAGCACCATCATTTTCTATTATATTTTCCGGTGGCACCATATCGACAATATCAGGCTTCTCCTCGAAAATAGTCCGGATTCTGCCCCATGCCGCAGCCGCCTGGGAAAATGTGTTGATACAGTCGCCTGCCGCAATCATAGGCCACACCAGCATATCAATGTATGAATTGAATGCGACGAACTGACCTATCGAAACCTGTCCTTCAAGCACCATCCTGCCACCTGCAAGGAGTGTCACTATCACGCTTATTCCGATTACAGCATCCAGCGCCGGGCCAAAGACAGCGCGAAGCTTTACCACAGCAAGATTTTTCTCTTTACTGTTCTCGCAAGCGTTTTCAAACTGCTTAAAGTCCTCATCCTCCTGCGCAAATGCCTTGACCACGCGGATACCGGCAATACTCTCCTGCACCTTGTCAGACAGATATGAGAAAGCATCCTGCCTTTTTACCTGACGTTTCTTTGACTCTATTCCATAAAAATAGCAGCCGATTGCTATAAAAATAAGTGGAATAAAAGCAAACAATGTCAGCTTAAGATCCACGTATACTACCATTTTGACAAGCACCATCACCGTCATGATTACCGCGTCAAACACGGTGATGACAGCCATTCCGGTTCCCATCCTGACCGCCTGCAGGTCATTGGTGAAATATGCCATAAGGTCTCCTGTCTTGTGGCTGTTGTAATAGCGCGCCGAGAGTGTCTCCATATGTGAAAACATATCATCACGCAGTCTGTATTCTATTCCTCTTGATGCTCCGATGATGAAATATCTCCATCCAAAGCGCCCCGCCATGATTATCAGGCCTGTTATCAATATCTTAAATATAATGCCGCCCACGCCCGCCATATCAAGCTTTCCTGCAGTGATTCCGTCGATTATCTCCCCAATAAACTGCGGAATGTACAGATTTGCAAGGTCTACTGCAAGGAGCACAAAAATGCCTATTGCGTAATGCCATTTATACGCAAGCAGATATGGGCGCAGCGAGTATTTTTTATCGTTCATGTTATTCCTCCGTATTTTAAATGCCGCTGCGTGGTTAACCCGGCATGCGGCCATATGCTCTCTAGGAGCTAACGCTACGCTGTTAAGAGGCTGTACGAATTATGCTCATAGTTTCCTATGCTCGACGAAACCGGCTTTTATGTGCCGTCCATGGCACATAACGCCTTGCCCCGGCGTCCATGCCGGTGCATTTCTGGTTATCAGGGCATAATTCTACAGACTCTAAACAGCTTCGCTAGTCGCTCTACGAGAGCATATAACCGCCTCCCGTGCTAACCACGCTACATTCCCATCTACCTCCACAGGTCTGTCACAAAATACGTGAGTGCCGCCCATGTATACACAGAATAGTATATGCCGTGCTCGTCCACTCCATCCTCAAGTATCTTCTTCGCCTGCACTTTAGTCAGAAGGTCGAATCCGTCAAAGAGCTCTCCGCCCACTGCGCCCTCCTGCGACATTCCATTAAGGCTGTCACGGTTAAGTACAATCTTTACAAGGGCGTTACTTTCATCTGTCATGCCCGGTGTACTGAAAAGACATGGATTGATTACAGATACCGTGTCTTTTTCTGTCACTTTAAGGCCGGTTTCCTCATGAAGCTCACGCATGGCGGTCTTTATGAGTATAGAGTTGTTTTTCTCTATTGTCCATGCATTACTATCTGCATTATTATTGTCCATATCTATTTGAGCTTTATATCCGCTTATTGTTTCTACATCTTCGCGGTCAATAAGCCCTGCCGGTACGCTGAGCAAGTACTGACCTGTCGGATAGCGGAACTCGCGGTTCATGAGAAGCCTAGGCTTACTGCTATCCTGCTTTATGTCTGTCATTTGTATATCGGTGCTGTTGTCTGCTTCCGAATCGGCTCCTGACGGATTCCATATCACCACGCAGCTCACTGCATCCGGAAGCATTTTTTTAAACTCCTCTGTGGATTTGGTGGCTACAAGATCTTCTTCATCTCTCCTTGTGGCATTATAATAATGCCTTCCCTCCCGGTACTGAAGGTCAAACACCTTTATAAATTTTGATTCAAATAAGCTTTTTATTTTCATAAATTTTTGTCTCTTTTCATTAAACCTTTAATGTGCTTAGATACTCCTTCTGCTGTGGCGTGATGCGATAGCTCTCACGCGCCTTTTGTATCGCCTTGTTATGGCTCCAGCTATCCATGAGCCTTTCCTGCAGTATCGGCAGCACTGCATCATACTGCTTTGCAAGTGCCGTAGCGATATACCACGCCTTCATCATGTTTACATAATACTCCCCGGAACGGATTTTTGCCACATCTAAAGCATATTTTATATCAAAATCCTCATCGAGATATAAGCGCATCAAAGTGCCAATGCCATACCTGACGGTATAGGGCTTATCCGAATCCAGCCACTCATATACATGCAAAAGAAGCTCATTTTTGTTCTTTTTGAACACAGCCGGCACACCACTGTCGCAGGTCGCCCAGTTGTCTATGTATGGCAGGAATGCCTCCAGATAAGCCAATGCCGTATCATAATCCTTCATCTGCATAATCAGAAACATATGCAGGTTATTTTCCTCATAGTAGTAATGTGGCAGACTGTTTAGAAACTTTTCCACATTGTCACAGTCATTTTCCTTTTCATTTTGAACCGACAAAAAGAGCCTGCTGCCACGAGCAAGCTCCTTTGCGTACTTTCTAAGCACCGGGACTCTTATTCCTATTATGCGGTCTTTTTCAATATTGGGCATAAGCCTCGCATGAAATTCCCTGTAATTTTTATCCTGTAGCGCAAACAGATTCTCTAATTCTGCCAACAAATCTTTCCCTCCGTAATAACAGGATATCTGATAAGCAGCTTCTCATCAAGATTCTCCCTGTTCATATCTACCGCTGTGATCTGGCTGTTGTCGTATGTGGTGTAATAGTAGATGCCCTTGTCGCAGTTGCAGCATGAGGTGTAAAGCGTTATCTCATATTTGCCATCTGTCACCTCGCACAGGCCTCTCTGCTGGTCAACAGAGCCTAATATGTGGAAGAACTGGCTCACACTTGCATTCTCACTGTCATCCGATTTGGAGTTTAGCTTTGTGAATGCCACACGTACAAAGCGTGACTGCGATGATAAATCTCCCGGCAGTCCCAAGCCACCCATTCCGCGGCTGTATGCACTAAGCTCCACTCCCGGTGCAAATGTATTTTCAGGCTGCTTTGCGGATAAGCCTCTGTAATTATTGAGTGCTGCCATCTGATATGGGAATGGCGGATTATTTGTGAGCACACCTACCGGATTGTCGTAAACATGCATACCGTCTGCCATCGACTCCACCACAATACTCTCATTTTTGTCAGCTATAATCCAGTGCAGCTGTGCAACCGGAAGCTGACTGCTAAATGGTGTATCTACCAGTAAAATACGATTTAATTTTTCCTTTGCTTCCGCTACTGTAGCGCATAGTGACAGTATCCACGGTATAAACTCAAACTGTGCCACCTTTGTCTTTGCGATGCCGCATGTGCCGTTCTCGCATGAGCTGTTTTCGTCTGCTGCCGCATACGCTGCATTTCCCACGAAATTCAGTCCTGCCATACCCAGTCCCTTTTCATTTATGGCATCATAGTAAAGAGGATAATCACCTGCCACATGTGCCATTCCAATGATTGCATAATGGTTTTCAAGCTTTCCCGCATGCCTGAAATCAAACACATAGTTTCGTGGTGTTACCGCAATCTCATCTCCATATGAAAATTCGTAGTCGAGTGTTCTTCCAAAATAGAAATCCTTTGTTTTATAAGCTGCTGCTGTACACATAATTATGACCTCCTTGTTATGCTGCCATACTTAATCAGTATCTCTTAAATTGTAGAGTACTATACATCATATTTGCAATTATTTCAAGCAACACGCCCCTGAAGTATTTGAACAAAAAGCAACAGCCGGTCTGATATCCGGCTGCTGCCTTAATAAGTGCTGTGCTATTCCTGTATTATGCCTGTTTATTGTCCTGCTCATTATCAAGTGCGATAAGCTTTGCAATGATTTCCTCGCATATCTGTGTGACATTCTTGCCATCTGTAGCGACTGTTACATCTGCCACTGCCTCATAACGCTCCTTTCGCTTTTCCATAAGGCCGCTGATATACTCAACATTCATGTTGCCGTTTAGTATCGGACGCTCATCACTATCCTTTACTCGCTCGTAGATAGTCTCAGGCTTTGCTGTAAGAAGAACTACACGGCCGTTTTTCTTCATATGATCTGCGTTTTCCTCTCTCATGACAACACCACCACCGCAGGAAACGATGGTCTGCTTTCTCTTCTGAAGCTCTATAAGTGTGTTGCTCTCTAAGTTTCTGAAATATGCCTCACCGAACTCATCAAATATTTCTGAGATTGACATGCCACGATTCTCAACAATCATCTGATCCATCTCGACACGGTCCATCTCGAGCTTATCCTTTAATTCTCCTGCTACAGTGCTTTTTCCTGCACCCATGAAGCCAATCAGGAAGATATTGTAATCGAAAAGGCTCTTTGCCTGGATACGACGGCTGTTCTTCATGATATATTTGAAAATATCAAGTATCTCTTCCTCAAATTCATTGTCGCCAAGCTTTGCCGCAAGTGCATCTGTCTGCTTTTTCTCCTGCTCCGGCTGTAAGATTGGGATTCCTGTTGCCTTCTTGTATGATATAATTTCCTGAATGTGTGACATTCTGACTGCAAGCTGCTTAATTATTATATCGTCACATTCTCCAATCTTTGCGCGGATTTCCTCGATTTTGTCCATGGTGTGTCTCCTTACTTATGTGTGGTTTTCATATTGGATTTAGAAATTTAAGCGAAATATCGTCAAATTATATTTATTATAACTTCATATTATATTATTTCTCTTTTTTGATAACCACAAATTTCTTAGTCATAGTATAACAAGACTTTACCAATTTATCAAGCAAAATATTTTAATGCTTTAAAGTGTTATTGTGCCAGATATGCATCCACAATATCAGACGACACATTTTTCTCAATCGATTCATATATCGGCTGACACTCCTTGCGAATCTGCTCATGCACTTCATCGCTTAAAGTGATGATTTGTGTACCGCTATCCTCGATTGTCTTGATTTTTGAGGCAATCCGCTCGTCAGACTGCTCTCTGGCGTACTGTTTCGCTGTCTCGGCTGCCTCGCGGATAACCTGCTGTTGCTCATCTGTCAGTCCTTTCATGAACTCCTCACTTACTATAAGCGATATCAGATGTGGCAGATGATTTGTCTCAACTACGTAATCCTGCTGCTCGTAAAGCTTGTTGGATACGATTACCTCATACGGATTCTCCTGCGCATCTATAGTGCCCTGCTGCAAGCCGATATACACCTCTGAGAAAGTCATAGGTGTAGGGCTTGCTCCGAGTGCCTTCCAGTATGCCATATGATAAGAGTTTTCCATGGTCCGGATTTTCTGACCCTTAAAATCAGCAAGGCTTTCTATCTTTTTGTTTGTTGTCATGACGCGGAAGCCCTGGTCTGCATAGCCCAAAAGCTCGTAGCCACCGTCATTGTATACCTGCTGCATTAGCTTCATAAACTTTGGATTGTCCACATGCTCACGCACCTCATCAATATTGTCAAAAAGTGCGGGCATATCAAATACTGCGGTATCCTTCATGAAAGTGACCTGCGGTGCAGTGTTTTGCACTACAAATGGGATATCTCCATCCTTGCAGGACTCAAGCAGCTCTCTGTCTCCACCGAGCACACTGTTCGGATACACACTGATTTTCATCTTGCCATCGCTTAATCTGTCAACTTCATCGGCAAACTTCTCCGCATAAATCTGTGTAACGGTGTCCTCCGGGCTTGAGCTGCCGAGCGGCCATGCGTAGCGCTGTACCTCATCAGCACTCTGCGTGCCGTCTTTTTTTCCGTTTCCGCTGCATGCTGTAAGTCCCGCCGTAAGAGCAAGAACCATCATTACGGCTGTTGCTCTTCGCCACAATCTATATTTGCTATACGAATTACGCAGTTTATTATATTTACCAACTTTTTTACATAAAAACAAGCCAAATCTACTCATATTTTTCTCCATTTTATGATTAATTACTGTTTTCCTAGTGTGGTGTAGTTAATTAAAAAACGCTATACCTCAAATGCGCTCCCGAAATTTACTAATCAATGATTCCGAGAGTACATTAGATACTACAGAAGGAAGAGACTAATCGCCGGTATAAATGTAAGTATCAGCAGTGCCAGCAGGAAATATCCTATCATAGGCGCCGCCTTCTTTGCAATCCGCATAACCGGCACATCCGTCAGTGAGCTTGCCACAAACAGGTTTACACCGATTGGAGGTGTAACGAAACCGATTGCAAGGTTTACGATCATCACTACTCCGAAATGGATAGGGTTCATGCCGATGCTCTGCACGATTGGAAGCAGGATTGGGCTTAAAATAAGGATAGCCGGTGTGGTGTCCATAACCATTCCCACGATAAGCAGGAACACATTTATAACGATAAGAAGTACTATCTCGTTTGTAAAATGTGCAAGTATCCATGCGCTGACTGTCTGTGGCACCTGCATGAGTGTGAGCACGCGTGAAAACGCGGTCGATGCGGCAAGTATAAACAATATAGGTGCGTATGTCTTCATCGCCTCCACCATGATGCCCCATATCTCTTTTACCTTTATGGATTTGTAAATAAAAAGACTTACAAAAAGCGCATAAAATACTGAAATCACCGCAGCCTCTGTAGGCGAAGCTATACCGGCGTAAATGCATCCAAGTACTATAACCGGACTTAAAAGTGCCCATATACTGTCCTTCAATATGCTAAAAAGCCCCTTGCTTCTAAGCTCTGAGACCTTTGCATTTATCTTTTCCTTGTCCTCTCCATAGCGCTTGCAGTGGTAATATGCATAAAACATGAGAAGCGCTCCTATCAAAAGTCCTGGAATGATTCCTGCTAGAAAGAGATCACTGACCGACTCACCGGTTGCCATCGCGTACATGATAAACGGAATACTCGGTGGAATGATAACTCCGAGTCCTCCCGCAACCGCAACAATCGCCGTTGAAAAATCCTTTTTGTATCCAAGCTCCATAAGAAGCGGTATGGTCATGCTTCCGACTGCAGCTACGGTTGCAGGTGCTGAACCTGAGATAGCCCCGTAGAACAAGCAGGTGATAATAACCGCACATGGAATTCCTGCAGTTCTTTTTCCTATAAAATACACAAAAACATCAAACAATTTTTGTGAGATTTTGCCATGTGCCATGACAATTCCGGCAAGCACAAACATAGGCACCGCTAAAAGCGGGAAGCTGTCGATTCCTCCGAGCATGGAGCGGATAACATAGCTGGCACTGGCTGTAAAAGATGAGTCAAACGCACCCGGCAGCACCGCCACTATTCCAAGAGAAATAGATACCGGAATCGCGATAATAAGACATATTACAAACAATATAAAAACTACTACTGCTGACATCTATTTTTCCTTTCTTTTTTTAGCTTTACTGTCAATTGCTTCAATCTCCTCCACGAGCTCTTTCTCTCGGTAAGAATCTTCAACAACGGCTTCCTCGATAACCGAGGCGATACTGCCCTCTTCAAGCGGCTTTTCATCTTTGTTCAGGACGATTTTCCACTCGCCAAACCATCTCTGCGCGATGCGGAAAGCCATGATTATAAAGCATACAAACGGTGCCGCCTGCACATAGTACATAGGGATACCGCAGGCAGGACTCACCTGACCGCTTTCTATCGTATTTTTCAGATATATGAATGAATACGGTATCAGATATACGAAAAAAACAAACTCAACTGTCAGATTGAGCACCTTCCAGAGCGATTTTCCTCTTCGTGGAAAAAGCTGTATAAACTGGTCTATCTTTATGGATATGCATTTACGTGTGCAAAGACTAACACTCAAAAATGCCGACCAGATAAACAGGTATCTTGTGATTTCCTCAGACCATGAAAGCGACATGCCAAGGACGTATCTGGAAAACACCTGAATCCCCATTATAAGTGTCATCGCTATAAGGAAAATGACCATCAGAAATTCTTCAAGATATTCATCCAAATAATGTAAAATTTTCTTCATGTAATATCCCCTTCCTTCGGAAATATGTTTTTATTTTAGCAAACCATTTACGATTTTTCTAATTATTATATGCCAAAATTCTTTAATCTTTCGCAACTGTTCAGTACCTTCACATTTGCGATATTTTAATAAAAAACCTGTCACACTTTTACATGCAACAGGCTTTTACTTAATGCACAATCAATTACATACTCTTATGAAGTAATCCAAGTACTGTAGACAGATCCTCAACTCCCATCTGTCCCGGAGCTGATGCCTTTTTAGCGGCACCGAATGTCATTGAAGATCCGAATACCTCACCGCAGAGACGGCTGATAACACCTGTGCCCGCCATTGACATTGTGATGATTGGTCTGTCAGCGTAATCTGTAACCATTTCCTCTGTAGCAGCAAGAAGTGTGAGCACGTCACGCTTATTCTGTGGCATAACTGCAATCTTAGGAATATCAGCTCCCATATCCTGCATCTTGCGAAGTCTGTAAACGATATCAGACTGTGCAGGAGTCTTGAAGAAGTCATGGTTTGAAGCGATAACTCTTGCGCCTGCAGCATGTACGCCATCGATGATTTTCTTTACAATCTCATCGCCTGTGAAAATCTCTACATCTACAAAATCAACGTATCCTGTCTGTGCAGCCTGGATGTTAAGCTTGGCATAAGCCTCAGGCTCGATTGCTTTCTCTCCGCCCTCTTTTGAAGTACGGAATGTCATAAGGATTGGAATATTTCCGAGAGCATCACGAAGCTCCTTTAATACTTCCTCAACCTTGTCAAACTCGAATACATTCTCGAACCAGTCAACACGCCACTCGACCATATCAACAGGGATAGAATCAAATGTCTTTGCCTCTGCGATTATGTCATCTTTTGTAACGCCTACGATAGGAACGATGATTTTTGGTGCGCCTGCACCGATTTCAATATCTCTTACCTTAATGGTGTTCATGATTTTTTCCTTTCTTACTTTATATTAGACTGTATGATAATTATACTCCCCAGTATAATGTAATGCATTAATCCTCTTTTGAAAGCTCTACCATCTTAGTATAGCGCAGGTTTACGAATAATCCAAGCACCACGCCGATTGCTGTGAGCACGATGTTCATTACCATAACCTGTGATGGCTGCATCTTTGATGCTGCTGTAAGGATTGTGTAGTTGCAAAGTGATGAAGCGATCATTACGAGCGCTGTAACTGTTCCCTTAATCTTAGGGAAGAGCATGTTGCATACAGATGTTACAATCTGTAAAAGTCCGCCTGCTCCTGCCCATCCGATGATGAATGCACCTGCGATCATGAGTGGCTTTGTCTGTCCGGCTAACACAACTACCATTGTTGCAAGACAGATTACAGGGTAAACAAGGATAAATCTAACGTCCTTGATTTTTCTTGTTAAAAGAGCTGTTACGATAAGAGCTATCATGGTTCCTGCTGAGTAGTATGACTGCATAACTGAAGGATCAGCCCAGCCTACGTTCTCTTTTGCAAAGTTCTGTGCACAGTTGAGCCATAACTGGAAGGTTCCTGTACATGTAAATCCAATGATAATCATTGCGATTGACTCAACAGAAAAATGTGTGTGCTTTAAGCTTGCGATAAGTCCTTCTTTCTTTCCCTCTGCCTTTGCATCAGTATCCGGAAGCGGGAAGATCATTACTAATACCAAAAGCACGATGTAGATGATTCCGCATCCGAAGAACAGTGTGTTGTATGATGTAAGTCCTGCTGCTGTTGTAGCAACTGTCATACCAAGTACGAATGGTAAAAGCATCTGTGCGATAGCGATAAAGAATTTGATTCCCATTGTTGCAACGCCCGGTGCTTTGTAGATAATCTCAGCTACTGCAGGGTAAATTCCTGTATCAAGGAATGAGTTTGCAATACCACCGACGATAGCGCAGATATATGCAATCTGATATCCACCGTGTGTTCCTGCATTGAAAGCAAGTGCAAGTCCGATCAGGTAGATAGCATAAGAGCCGCTTCCGATTGCTGTTGAGATACGGCGTCCGAGCTTATCTGATAAAGGTCCTGCAAACGGAAGTGCGATAAGACGTCCAAGTCCCAGGGCTGCTGAAATAGCTGTAATAGCCATAACCTGCACTCCCCATGAAGCTGCGAGAGCCTCCTTGATGACTGCCTGTCCGAGGATAGAGCAGCCCACTCCGTGTATAAAGTAGTTTAAGTAAAGGATTAATGCGCTAGGTAAATATTTTTTATTCATCAGTGTTCTCCTTAATTTCTGTCAAAATAATTCAATGTAATTTAATTTCTGTGGCTGATTAATCATCATATCTGATGTTTAATACTTCCTTCATATGCTCGATTGGCATATCTTTTCCTGTCCAGAGCTTGAAGGCTGCTGCTCCCTGGAAAAGCATCATTCCAAGACCGTTCATTGTCTTGCAGCCCACCTCTTTTGCCATAGAACGCATCTTTGTCTCAAGTGGAGAGTAAGGTACGTCGATTACGATAAGCTCAGGACGGAAGAATGATTTGTCAGGTACTACAGACATTCCCTCGAGCGGCTTCATACCAACACCTGTTCCGTTTACAAAGATGTAGGAATCAGCCATCTCTTCTCTTAACTTCTCCTTGTCATCAAGGTCGTAAAGAGTAGCCTTGCAGTCTGTCTTCTCGTTAATCTTTCTAACTGTCTCCTCAGCGTTTGCCCAGAACTTGTCATGGATGTTGAAGATTGAAATTTCCTTGACACCGTCAAGTGCTGCCTGAATCTCGATAGCTGTAGCAGCTCCGCCTGCTCCTGCGATTGTCATCTTCTTTCCGATAACATCGATGTCGTTATCCTTTAGTGCCTGCATGAAGCCGATACCGTCTGTGATGTGTCCTGTGAGTACTCCGTTCTCGTTTACTATTGTATTTACAGCTCCGCAAAGCTCTGCTGCAGGTGAAAGCTTGTCTAAGTACTGTCCTACAACTGTCTTGTTTGGCATTGATACATTAGAGCCTACAAGCTTTAATGCTCTGATTCCCTTAACTGCATCCTCAAGAGTATTGTTGTCAACCTCAAATGCCAGATAAGCGTAGTCAAGTCCAAGATATGCAAATGCCTCATTGTGCATTGCCGGTGAGCTTGAATGTCTGATTGGGTAAGCCATAAGTCCGATGAGTTCTGTGTGTCCTGTGATTCTCTCTGCCATGATTAAATCTCCTTCATTTTTAAATGTAATAATATTGATTATTCGTATTTTACTTAGCTATTTTTTTCAACGATGCCCACTTCGTTAAAAACTTAACAACCTTTGATAATGATATTATAACGCATTATTTTTGGTACTTCCAATGCTTATTTTGTTATTTTTTAATAGCTTTACTGTACTAATCATGTTATAATATGCACAAATAAAGGCTATGATATTTGTAATTAATAGACTATATCTATTATTTAAAGGAGAATTATGCATGACACTCAATCAATTAAGTTATTTTTACCAAGCGGCAGTTCTGGAACACTTCAATCAGGCTGCCGAAAAAATGAATATCACAGAGCCAAGCCTCAGCCGTTCGATAGCTGCTTTAGAGGACGAGCTTGGCGTCATTTTATTTGAAAAGAGAGGCAGGAATGTAATACTGACCAAGGCCGGGGAGATTTTTTTAGAACACGTGTCTACTATTCTGGACGATGTAAAGAGAGCCGAGAACAAAATGCACCAGATTGCAACCGACGGCGGACACATCGATATCGCCTACGTATCACCTCTGGCAAAGGTGTTTATCCCAACTATCGTGCGCTCTTTCCTCACCGAAAAGGAAAATAAAAATATCACTTTCAATTTCTTCCAGGACATCACCTCCGTGAATATTGATGGATTAAAAAAAGGCAGGTATGACATAATTTTCGGTTCATACTCGCCAGATGAAAATGGTATTGATTTTGTTCCTATTATAAAGCAGGAAATAGTTGCCATACTGCCTCCCGGCCACCCACTGACACTTAAGGATACCATGGAAGCCACTGATTTCGCTGACTATCCTGTGCTCGGCTATGCCAGACACTCAGGCCTTGGCAAGTACACCAGAAGCTTTTTCAAGAAACATGATGTATCGCCAAACTTCATATGCGAGTCACCCGATGAGAACGGCATCGCTTCCCTCGTGGCGCAGGGCTTTGGTATTGCGCTTGTCGCAGATGTCGATGCAATTCACCGCGATGACATCTGCATACGCCACCTCGTATCGCATGAGTCATTCTCACACACTGTATACATGGGCTACATGACGGGCAAATACCAGCTTCCGGCTATCAAGCGCTTCATAGAGTTTGTGCGGGAAAGCTGCAGCTAGGCTGTCTCCTCAATCACAAACCTGATAAATGCCTTCGCAACCGGTGATAAATATCTCTGCTTAAGCGTTGCCAGATACACCGCTCTCTCATAAGGAGGATTGTATATATCAAGCGTCTTTACAGAAAGCGACCGAAGTATTGGAATATCAGGCATCACAGCTATTCCAAAGCCCTGCGACACGAGTCCTGCCATACTCGAATCCTCCTCCATCTCGAAGGCCACCTTCGGAAACTGCCCTATCTCCTCAAACATCTGGTCGATAACCGGACGCAGACCGCTGCCCTTCTCAAAATAAATCTGCGGATACTCTATTGTGTCGCGCAAATCCACACTGTCCTTTATGGAAAGCGGATGGTCCATGGGCACAGCGAGCACAAGCTTCTGATTCGCAATCTTCTTAAAATCTATATCCTGCTCCCCATCCTTATAAGAAGAAAAAACTATGTCATATTTATCATCCTTTAGTCCATCTATAATTTCACCGGTTGTTCCAACCGTAAAATGAAATTCTATATCATAATCGGGGTATGCATCGAGAAATTTACGCACCAGCTTTGGCGCGAACTCACTTCCCATCGTATATATATATGCCAGATGTATGATTCCATGCCTGCTGCCATTGACCTCCTGAATACGCTGCACACCCTCGTTGAGCACCTTTAATGATTCCTCAACATACGGCAGAAACATCTTCCCATATCTGGTCAGCACGATGTTTCTTCCCTTTTTCTCAAACAAACGTGTGCCTAGCTCCTGCTCAAGCTGTGAGATTGCATGACTTAAAGACGGCTGCGTAATCGACAGCATCTGTGCCGCCCTTGTATAATGTTCTTCCTGTGCCAGTACCTTGAAGTACTGCAATTGACTCAGATTCATAGTACACCCCCTGTGTATTTAATATCTTTATTTAGTCTAGAAATAATATACACCATTTGATAGACAAAAACTATAGATTTCGTATAAAAGATGCATTGGACTTTTATACATTTTTGCTGTACCTTGAACGTAACATATATAACAGCCTTTGATTAAAATATTGACAATCAGTTTAAGAAATAAAACTATAATGTAATGAGAGCAATTTACACTACCGTGTGCCCACCCGGTTAGCAGATTAAGGAGAAAAAATACTATGAAAAACAAATATCCACATATTTTTGAGCCAATTACAGTTCGCAGAATGACAGTAAAAAACCGTATCGTCATGACTCCAATGGGAACTAACTACGGTGAGCAGAACGGAGAAATGAGCTTTCTCCACATCAACTACTATGAGCAGAGAGCAAAGGGCGGCACAGGTCTCATCATCGTTGAGAATGCAAGCGTTGACTCTCCACAGGGTTCAAACGGAACTACACAGCTTCGTATTGATTTAGACAACTACATTCCAAGACTTTTCAAGCTCTGCGAGAGTGTTCACAAGCACGGTGCATGTATCGCAATACAGTTAAATCACGCCGGTGCTTCTGCAATGAGCTCACGTATCGGAATGCAGCCTGTATCAGCATCAGACGTACCTTCAAAGGCTGGCGGAGAAATCCCAAGACCGCTCGAGAAGGATGAAATCATGCACATCGTAAAGAAATACGGTGAGGCTGCCAAGCGTGCCCAGATCTGCGGCTTCGACGCTGTTGAAATCCACGCAGGTCACTCTTACCTCATCAGCCAGTTCCTTTCACCTATCACAAACAAGAGAACTGACGAGTTCGGCGGCTCTGCAGAAAACCGTGCAAGATTTGCAAAGCTGGTTATCGAGGAGGTGCGTAAGCAGGTTGGACCTTTCTTCCCTATCTTCGTCCGTATCAGTGCCGACGAGCTTATGGAAGGTGGAAATACTCTTGAGGATACACTTGAGTACTTACAGTACTTCGAGAAGGAGGTAGACGTATTCGACGTATCATGTGGTCTCAACGGATCTATCCAGTACCAGATTGATGCAAACTACTTACCTGACGGATGGCGCTCATTCATGGCAAAGGCTGTTAAAGAGAAATATAACAAGCCGTGTATCACAGTCGGAAATATCCGTGACCCACAGGTAGCCGAGGATATCCTTGCAGGAGGCGATGCTGATTTCATCGGTATGGGACGTGGACTTATCGCTGATCCTGAGTGGGTTAACAAGGTGGAATTCGGAAATGTGTGCGATATCAGAAAATGTATCTCATGTAACATCGGATGCGCAGGACACAGAATCGGTCTCAACCAGCCAATCCGCTGTACAGTAAACCCTGCCGTAAACAGCGGTGAGGATTATATGAAAACAAAGGTAAACAAGCCTTGCAATGTGGTTGTAATCGGTGGTGGTACAGCAGGTCTTGAGGCAGCATGTACAGCAGCAGAGGTTGGATGTACAACTTTCCTTATTGAGAAAAAAGCTGAGCTCGGCGGTCTTGCATCAGTTATCTCTAGGATTCCTGACAAGAAGCGTCTTGCTGACTTCCCAAACTACATGATTCACCGTGCAGGCAAGCTTCACAACCTGTTTGTTTTCAAGAATACAACAGCAACAGTTGATATGGTAAAAGCCTTAAATCCTGATATCATTGTAAACGCAACAGGCTCTGTACCTACTCTTCCACCAATCACAGGTCTCCACGACCTCGTTGACAAGGATGGCACAAATGTTGCCACAGTCCTTAAAATGATTGAGCGCATCAACGAGTATCCTGAGGATATGAAGGGACAGAAAATCGCCATCATCGGCGGTGGTGCCGTAGGTCTTGACGTGATGGAATTCTTCACAGAAAGAGGCGCTGAGGTAACTATGGTTGAGATGCTTCCTATGATTGGAAACGGACTTGACCCTGTCACAAAGTGTGACACAAACGCAAAAATGGCTAAATACGGTGTAAAACAGATGACCAACACTGCTCTGCAGGAGGTTAAGAATGACCGTTTCATCGTAAAGAACCCAGAGGGTGAGATTGAAGAAATCCCATTTGATTACGGATTCATCTGCCTTGGTATGAGAGCTAACACACCTGTTCTTTCAGAGCTTGATGAAGCTTTCAGTGATACCAATGTTGAAATCGTAAATATCGGAGACAGCAAGCGTGCCCGCAGAATCATTGAGGGTACAGAGGAAGGTAGAAATATCTTAAACGTGCTTGCCCGTCACGATTATTTATAAATTCTCCTTTAAAATAATAAACCTATAAAAACTCCTAAAAAATGGCAGCCCGCGAATTTCGCGGGCTGTCGTTTTCTATAATTTAATTTTAGCTAAAGAAAAGCTTTTTGACGTCTTCGACAGGCATATCCTGACCTGTGTAAAGCTTGAAAGCAGCGACTCCCTGCCATAAGAGCATTCCCTTTCCACCAACGCATGTACATCCGGCTTCTTTTGCCTCACGAAGAAGCTTTGTCTCCTCAGGGTTGTAAACTGCATCTGCAACTACAAGCCCCGGTCTGAAAGCTGAAAGGTCTTTTACAACGCTCTGATCATCGAGTGGCTTCATTCCTACAATTGTTGCATTTGCAAAGATATCGCTTGACTTGATTTCCTCAGTCATTTTTGCTGTGTCATCAATATCATATACATTAACTACGCAGGCAGGTACAGCCTTTTTAATTTTCTCTGCTGTCTGTAACGTACGCTCGAAAAAAGCATCATTTTTGTTGAAAATAGTGATTTCGCGAGCTCCGTCAAGTGCACACTGAACCTGAATAGCTGTAGCAGCTCCACCACCTCCGGCAACAGTAATTTTTTTGCCTTTGATGTCAATTCCATGATCCTTTAAGTTGTGTACAAATCCCTCACCATCTGTGATGTGTCCTGTAAGCTTGCCGTTGTCATTTACTATAGTGTTTATTGCTCCGATAATCTGGGCTGCCGGTGAAAGCTCGTCCATGTACTTTGCAGCCTCTACCTTATCAGGCATGGTCACATTACATCCACGCATATTGAAGGTCTTCATTGCTGCAATAGCATCCTTAACCTTGTCTTCTTTTATATCAAATGCAACGTATGCATAGTCCAGACCGAGTTTTTCAAAACTGTAATTGTACATAGCCGGTGAACCAGAATGACCGACCGGTGATCCTATGAGTGCTAATAAGCCTGTGTGACCTGAAATACGCTTTTCCATTGTAAATCCTCCTAAGTGTTTCGTTTTGTACTATGATAACTCTTTTATAAGACATGCGCAAGCACTTTTTTCATTTAAAGGTTTAAAGTGTTAAAGTTTATTTATAAAAGGGGGATTTATGCCAGAATTATAAGGAGAATTACAATGTTTGAAGTCAATGGTATAGCTTACGCAAGTGAAAAATCAAATAAGATTTCTATAACAGATGCAAAAGTTACAGATCATTTAATGATGATTGTGACATTTTCAGGCGGTGAAAAAAGAGTTTTTGATGCATCCGTTTTAACAGGTAGTGCATTTAAACCACTTGAAGATGATGCTATATTTTCAAATTTTAAAATTATGCATGGCGTCATTACATGGATGAATGATGAAATAGATTGTGCTCCAGAATATATCTATGAGCATAGCTTCGAATATGAGTATAATACTTCTCCTATTGCCATGTAAGCTTCGATCATACAAAAAGGAGAGTATCGCTACTCTCCTTTTTGTATCTAAAAATTAAAATTAATATTTTTCTTATTTGTTCTTACTTGTTTTTTTTGACTTACAGAAGCTTTGATTTCTTTTAGCAACCTAGCCTTTTCTCTTTCAAGTTCAGAAACAGACATTTTCTTATATTTTTTTGGTATTGTTAATACGTCATTTTCATATGCAATCATAATCTGTTACCTCCTTAAACTTTATGTCAAAATTAATCTGTAAATTTTCCAATGCTTTTATTTGTGCCTCTTCTTCATTATAACCAATTTTTAAAAAACCTTCAACAACCAATTTATAGTAGTCCTCATTTCCAAAAATGAATTTCTAAATTCCACCGCCCAATGGGGTGATGGAATTTACTCTC
>OGZK01001489.1_pt1 | contig 22296 bp, 9 predicted proteins | sample 1576791 | NCBI WGS metagenome assembly OGZK01 (sample SAMEA3541556, study PRJEB24748) | human gut metagenome | biome: human gut; feature: human-associated habitat; material: faeces | place: China | collected 2012
ATTATATTCGTTTTTACATTTGTTTATTCGATTATTTTATATGCTTTTTCAAAAGCTAAAGAAGGCAATGCACTGGTTTCCAATCATATGATAAAACACCATGTTTTAGAAGTGATAGAGAATTGATCATGCGCAGTATGGACCTGCTTCGCGGGAAAAACCCGAATCCATTTACTAACTATGTGAAGAAAGACTGCTATATTTGCCTTGTAACAATCGTTGCTGGGCAAATTATCGTATATACAGAAGCATATGAACATACAAAAATTGAAATTACTGTTAGCAACAGCCTGTCTGGCTCCCCTGCCACTCATCGCCCAAATCACGGAAAGAGAACGGCCGGCAGAATGGAAGCACCTCATTACAGGCGGACGCTACATGGACCGTTTCGAAGCAATGCCCGATGGCACGCTCTCCGGAGAGACGTGGGGAGCGGACAGCGTACGCCCCCGGTATATCGACAACGGTATCGAACATCCCGATATCTCGTTCTGGGGAGGCAATATCCTCCAAACGCCGGACCGGAAATACCATCTGTTCGTATGCGGATGGCCGGAAAGCGCTCCCAAAGGGCATATGGAATGGCCCAATTCAACCGTTTATCACGCAATCGGCGATCATCTGCATGGGCCTTTCACCATCCAAGACACAATCGGGAAAGGGCATAACCCGGAGGCTTTCGTCCTCAACGACGGCCGGATCGTCGTATATGTCATCGATGGATATTATATAGCCGACCAGGTCAACGGCCCCTGGCAATACGGAAAGTTTACGTTCAATCCCCGCGACCGGAAGATCATCGAAGGACTGAGCAACCTCAGCTTTGCCAAAAGGCAGGATGGTTCTTATCTGATGGTTTGCCGGGGAGGAGGCATCTGGATCAGCAAAGACGGCATCGCCCCTTACGAACAGATCACGGACAAGCGGGTTTATCCGCCTGTCAAAGGAGAGTTCGAGGACCCGATCATCTGGCGGGATTCCCTGCAATACCACCTGATCGTGAATGACTGGCTGGGGCGTATCGCTTTCTACCAACGTTCCAAAGACGGCATCCATTGGGTGACGGAACAAGGGGAAGCCTATGTGCCCGGCATCTCCTTCCATCGGGACAGGCATGTCGAGCATTGGTTCAAATACGAACGTCCTAAAATATTCCAGGACAAACAAGGACGTGTAGAGCAGATGAACTTTGCCGTCATCGACACCGTCAAATGGGATGATCATGGCAATGACAACCACAGTTCGAAGAATATCTGCATCCCGATGAACAAGGGGATGCTATTATCCGTCCTAAACCGAACACCGATAACGGCCTCCACTGAAACCATCCGGGTCAAGGTCCTGGCGGAAGAAGGCTTCGACCCGCTCCGGGAGATCGATGTGCCGTCCCTGCGGTTCGGTTCATACAACGAAGTGAACTTCGGACGGGGAAGCCAAGTGATCCGGACCGAAAGCTCCGGAAAAGACCTGATCCTCACGTTCGACGGACGGGGAAGCGGTATCACACCGGATGAGTTCGCCCCGAAGATGATCGGGAAAGACAAGCAAGGAAAGATGCTATTCGGCTATGCGAGCCTGCCGTATGCCGATTATACGCCGCCCCTGCTGTCCAGCTTGCGTCCCGTCTACCGGAAAGACAAAAACGAAGTCAGAGTCGAGATCCAGAACTTCGGGCTTTCGACTTCCGGGGAGACAGCCATCGAGATCAAACAGAACGGGATGTTAATGGGCAGCCGGAAAGTAAAGGCACTCAAACCGTATGAGAAAACGGAACTGGCCTTTACCCCCAAGAAGGGAGAATGGACGGATAAGGCCGGTTATCAGGTCGTGTTCCTCCGGGACGGACAAGTCGTTGAGACAAATAATTTCACTATTCAATAATAATCGCTTATAAACATGAAACACACCTTTATCCTCCTGCTTGGAGCCATGTTGTCCCTACAGGGGCAAGCCCAGGACAAGCAGATACCATTTCAGAACACGATCAAGGTCGAAGCAGGCGACAGCCACGCGGACATCATCGCGAAAGCCGCCCATGTCGTGCCTTCGCCCAACCAGTTGGCGGCATTGCAAAACGAGTTTATCGCCTTCATCCATTTCGGGCCGAACAGTTTTACCCGCCTGGAATGGGGAAGCGGAAAGGAAGACCCGAAAGTCTTCGACCTGAAAGAACTCGACACAGACCAGTGGTGCGAGGCCATGAAAGCAGCCGGCATGAAGATGGTGATTCTGACGGTCAAGCACCATGACGGGTTCGTCCTGTGGCAAAGCCGCTACACAAAGCATGGCATCATGTCCACCGGTTTCCGCGACGGCAAAGGCGACATCCTGAAAGACCTGTCGGAATCCTGCCGCAAGTACGGGCTGAAGTTAGGCGTCTATCTGTCACCGGCAGACCTGTACCATATCGAAAACCCGGAAGGGCTGTACGGCAACCTCAGCCCATACACCAAACGGACCATCCCGCGGGAAGTCCCCGGACGGCCTTTTGCCAACAAGACCCGTTTCGAATTCGTAGTGGACGACTACAACGAATACTTCCTCAACCAACTCTTCGAGATCCTGACCGAATACGGCCCGATCCACGAAGTATGGTTCGACGGGGCACACCCCAAGCGGAAAGGCGGACAGACCTACAACTACCCCGCCTGGAAAAAACTGATCAAGGCACTTGCCCCCAACGCCGTTATCTTCGGACGGGAAGATGTCCGGTGGTGCGGCAATGAAGCCGGCGGCACACGGTCGACCGAGTGGAACGTGATCCCCTACCAGGCAAATCCGGACACGATGTCGAACTTCGCCGATATGACTGACAAAAACCTCGGAAGCCGTGAACAGCTCTATAAAGCCAAATACCTGCATTACCAGCAGGCCGAAACCAACACTTCCATCCGCGAAGGCTGGTTCTACCGGGACGACACGCACCAGCAAGTACGAAGCACCGACGATGTGTTCGACATCTATGAACGCGCCGTAGGAGGCAACTCCACCTTCCTGTTGAACATCCCGCCCAACCGGAACGGGAAATTCTCTCCGACGGATGTAGCCGTGCTGAAGGAAACCGGCCAGCGAATCCGGGAAACCTACGGGACCGACCTGTTCCGTCAGGCAGAAGGCCCGAAAGAGGTGCTCGACCAAAATGCAGACACCTATGTGACGGTCGATAAGGACGGGGCGGGAATCGTCATCTCCACTCCCCAACCTGTCACCCTCAACCGTCTGGTTCTCCAGGAAGCGATTGCCACCAACGGGGAACGGGTGGAAAGACACGCCGTGGATGCCTGGATCGACGGAGGATGGAAAGAGATCGCCCATGCCACCAACATCGGCTACAAGCGAATCCTGCGCTTCCCGGATGTCACGACGGACAAGATACGGGTCCGCATACTCGAATCCCGCCTGACACCCGCCATCTGCACCATCTCCGCCCACCACTACAAAGCCCGTCCGCCCCGGTTGAGCGCACAGAGAAGCATGGACGGATTGGTTACCATCGAACCGATGGCACAGGAATTCGGCTGGAAAGCGCACGGCGAGAACATTGCCGAGAACCTGAACGCAGGTTTCAAGATCTACTATACGACAGACGGAACGGAACCATCGGCAGGCTCTACCGAATATAAAGCACCTTTCCTGATGGGAAATAGCGAACTGAAAGCGGTAGCCATCCTGAACGGAGAAAAGGGAGCTATCTTGCAGGAACGGTTCGGGCTGGTCAAGAAGGGATGGAAGATAGCCGACAAGACCGCGCAATCCCTCGCCATCGACCTCGGCAGCCAGCAAACGGTAAGCGGCTTTGCCTTCACCCCGCAAAAACAAGGCGGTAAGGGCACAGTAGCCGGTATCATCCGGATCAGCAACGACGGGAAGAACTGGAAAGAGGTGGAACGCTTCGAATTCGGCAACCTGATCAACGATCCGTCCAAACGCTACCATCATTTCAAGCAAACGGTAAAAGCCCGCTACGTCCAAGTGGAAGCAGCGGAAATCGCCGCCCATACGGAGGCTGCCGCCCTTGCTGGAATAGACATCTTCTAAGGCTCGTCTACAAACAGTATATACCTTGTAAGGTAAAGTCATATACGTTATAAAGTAAAAGAAAAAAGGTTATAGGGAATTTTATTTTACCCTATAACCTTTTTTCTTTTATTCGTTCCTGTGCTAGCCCGGAAGAGCAAAGACAGAACTACATCGCAAAAGGTGTAGCTTTCACATACGCCTTATATCCTTTAATCATGCCGGGGAATCCTTCTTCTGCACGGGGCAGGTAGCGGAAACCGGATATCGTCTGCTCTTCCTTCAAATCGATCACGACCTGGTGCGGATATTTGTCTCCCTGCTTCGTGCTCCAATAGGTAGATTCCTGCAAATCATAGATCTTATCGGCAGTAAAGTTACCCCACTGCGTGCTTTCGCTGTCCGCATAAGAGATGTTCCAATGCTGGCGGGGGAGCGGTTTGCCGTCTTCGTCCAACAGATAGAACTCGGCCATAGCGGCATTGTCCTTGCCATCCTGTGCATCCAATGCCTCGAGGCAGAAATAGCGGCCCTTGACAGTCCGGCCGAACTTCACTTCCTGCCAGCCGTTTCCGGGTTTCAGCGCACCGTTGGCAACCGGTTTCTCACCTTTCAGGTTCAGCGTCTGCCCCTCTTCACGGTGGGTAGCCGGGGCTTCAGCCCGCAACATATCCAAGATCGGTTCCTTCCGGCCTTCCACTACAGCCTTTTCCGGGCCTAACAGGTCGAGGATGATGATCTCGTTCTTTCCCTTCTTCAACCAGCATCCGGGCATAAACAAAGTCTGCTGAGGTCCGATCTCCCAGAAGCGGCCCATCGCCTTTCCGTTTACCCAAACCATGCCTTTTCCCCAGGTCTGCATGTCGAGGAACACGTCTCCGACTTCATCCAGCTCGAAAGTAGTCCGGTAATAAGCCGGTCCGTCGAGTTTGTCTCCCGCTGCATACTTCTTGTCCTGTACGAAAGCGTAATCGACCGGGAAGCTATAAACCTGCCAGTCTTCCAGTTCCTGTCTGCCGGTGTCGCTGATCAGTTCCACCTTATCCGTAATCCCCTTACGGTCGTGGATGGCAACATCGAAGTTGACACGTCCCATCGCCTCTACCAGGATATCCAGGCGCGTTCCTGCTGCCAAAGCCGGCAGCACCACCGTGTTTTCACCTCTGCGACGATCCAGACGGCCCAACAGTTTGCCATCGGCAAAGACCTGTGCCCAGTCATGCACCTCATCGATCAACAGGGTCGTTCCTTCCTTTACGGCAGGCAGAGTCGTCCGGTAAAGGATCGTTCCCCAACCCTGATCGAACTGCTCCATCGGTTTAATCTCTTTCGAAGCCTGGGGAGCAGGCAGATTGTCGAACAGCGGAGCCACTTCGCCGACAGTGAACGCCGGAATCTCGATCAAAGGATAAGCTGCCGGGACATCGGGTATGACCTGACCGGAATCGGCATATTGTGTCAGCAGTTCACGCAACTTGTAGTATTTGGGAGTCGCCCACCCCGCCTCGCTGATCGGGGCGTCATAATCGTAGGAGCTGCACATGGCGGAATAGGCCGGGCTGTTCGCACCGCCCCAATGTCCGAAAGTCGTCCCCCCATGCGCCATATAGAGCGAGAAGGAGATATGGCGGTCCAGCATGTCCTTGATACCGGAAACCATCACCCCGGCATCGCGCGTCTCGTGCTTGCGTCCCCAATGGTCGAACCATCCGCTCCAGAACTCGCTGCACATCAGCGGAGCATCGGGGCGTGCCTCTTTCAACTTCTTGAACTGGGCATCGATATTGGCTCCTGTCCCGAAGTTGATCGTCCAGACCAGGTCATCCAAACCGTTCAACTGGAAAGTAGAGCTCCAGTCACACTGGAACAACGGGACATCCGTAAAGCCTGCTGCCTTCACCGCATCGCGGATATTGGCGATATACGCCTTGTCGGTAGCATATGCCCCATACTCGTTCTCGACCTGTACCATGATGATATTCCCGCCCCGGGTCACCTGCAAGTCAGCCAACTGCTTGCCGATCTCGTTCATGAACAGCTTCGTCCGTTCGAGGAAATAGGGATCGTTGGTACGGAGCTTGATATCCTCCTTCTTCAACAACCACCAGGGCAGTCCGCCCATCTCCCACTCAGAGCAGACATAAGGGCCGGGACGCAACATGATATACATGCCTTCTTTCTGGGCCAGCCGGCAAAAAGCGGCAATATCGTTCTGCCCCTTGAAATCGAACTCGCCCGGTTTCTGCTCATGGATATTCCAGAACGCATAGATACAGATCGTATTCATGCCGAGTGCCTTGCACATCTGAATACGATGTTGCCAGTATTCGGCGGGGATACGGGTATAATGTATCTCCGCCGCCTTAATCACAAATGGTTTGCCATCCAGCAGGAAGGTTCCCTTCCCGATAGAAAAATCGTGCTTCTCCCCTTGTCTGGGACTGCATCCTGAGAGCAGGAGGATAACGCAGCAGGTTATCAATCCTGCTAAAATCTTGTTTACGTGTTTCATATAAGTTAATTGTATTGTACTGTCACTGTTTTATCTTTCTCTGTTTCCAGAATCAGGACTCCCTCCTTCTCCAGTTTATCTCCCTTGTTGCCCGTTACGGAAGCGACTTTGCATCCTTCAGGGATAGCCAGACGCAACGTCCCGCCCTGTTCGGGCAAGATACGGACTTGCCGCACCTGCCCCGCCACCTTTTCGGCCGAGACAAGGAAAGCGCCCATGGCACGCAGTTTGTCGAAAGATACATCCTGCCAGGCAACCGGTACAGCCGGGAACACCCGGATAACGCCCGTATGGCTCTGGAGCAGCATCTCCTGGATACCGGCGGCAAAGGCGAAGTTTCCTTCCAAAGTAAACGGACGGTAGGTGAATTTCGACTTTCCGCTTTTCGTCTGGTCGCCGTTCGCATGGAACGTATTCGGGAGGCAGAAACATTCGGCAAAGGTGCGCAGTGCATCGGCAGCCCCTTCCCCGTCGAAGGCACGAGCTTTCATATTCCCGAACCAGCTATAGGAATAGCCGCACCAGTAATCAGGCCCGAAATCTTGTAGCTTCTTCAAGGTCGCTTTTATAATCTCCTGGGATTTCTCGCCCTGGCTCCAATCAACAAGGCCGAGCGGATGGATCGACATGGCGTGGGAGAAATGACGGTGCGACTGGTCGTAAGGGAAACCTTTTGCAAAGGTCAAAGCCCGGTCTTCATCCAGGTTCAGATCGGGCAGTTGAGCACCGATCGCTTTCCAGTGGGCAGCCTCGTCTGCCAACCCCAATTCGGAAGCCAGCTCGGAAGCGGCATTGAAAGCAAAGTGCATCAAGGAAAGGTCATAGTTTGTCATATCCTTGAACCACGCATTGATCGAGTTGTCGAAAATTTCCGGGCTGGAACTCAGCGGCAACCGGCGTACTCCGTCAGCATCGACTGTGGAGATCTGTTCGAGATAAGTCGCCACGTCCTTCAGAAACGGGTAGGCCCGCTCTTTCAGGAAAATGCGGTCGGCCGAATACTTCCAATGCAGATAGAAATGCTGTCCCAGCCATGCGCTGACCGTCGGCGACATGGAGTACTGTACCCATCCGCCCATCGGCTCGCCGGTCAGGGTGCAAACGCCGGGAACATTCATCCCGTCCGTCCCGAAATACTCTCGGGTATATTTTTTATACACATCACGCTGTTCCCAGAGGGTATTCAGATAGCCCATCCCCTCCTGCAAATGGTTGCCGGTATAGGCAGGCCAATAACTCAACTGTGTGTTCAGGTCATGATGGTAGTCTCCTTTCCAGGGCGGCAACATCCCGTTATCGGCTGTCCAGACTGCCTGAAGGGAAATCGGATAAGAGTCCTCGCGGGCAGCCGACCCGAACTTGTACATCTCGTTGTCGTACTGTTTCTGCAGGAGCGTATCCGGCAGCGAGACGGACGACTGTGCCCAATAGCCTTTCCAGAAGTCCATATGCGAGCGGTAGTCTGCCTCCACGCCACGCTCCATCGCTTCTGCCGTTTCCTGGTCGGCCCGGTCGGCGGCCAAAGAAGAAGTCAGGCTCCATACGCCGCTGAGCGTGCCGCCTTTCTGCTGCCAACGGACGACCACATCGTACGAAAAGCCTCCCCACCCTTCCTGATGGAAAGTGGTCGTACCGGCTTCCTTCTGTATCGTCCCCTGTTTATATCCGAGGCGTCCCAGGGCCGGACCGGCATGCGAGTTGTCGCCTGCGACCTCGTCCGGATTGCTGTAGCGGGGTGCAATGATCTCCGGCGAAACCGTATCCGGCAGGTTCTCGAAGACAAACCATCCGACTGGCTCGCTGGCATGCACGAACGTCTGCAACTTCGTCCCGTTCTCCCAAAGCACCTCACAAAGGGCATTATTGAGGAAAAGATGTACGGAAGAGACTTTTCCGATCTTCAACGGGAACTCCAAAGCCGCCCCCGGTATCTTAGACGGGGCAGGCAAAGCATTATAGGGGTGGTCGAACTTCTTCTGCACCGGCAGATAATCTCCTTTCCTCACCTGCTCACAGACCCAGGCAAAACGATTGTTCGGTCCTGCAATACTATCCATCGGGCGCAAGTCCCAGAGATCCGTTCGATCCAGCGAAAAACGTAGCACAGAATCGCGTTGCCAGACTAATGTTCCTACTGTGGCATTTCCCAACGGGATTCCTTCATCCCAAGTCTTGGCCAAGTGACCAAACTGCAAGTCACTGCTTGTCGGTGTGACAGGCAGTGACTCCTTTTCGCAACAGGCAGCCAATAGGCATACGCTTATGCAAGTTAGCCAAAATTCCTTTTTCATTCGTATTAAATCGATATTATTCTTTCTTTGTCTCCTGCAAAGATACGGTTTATTGATTTAATAACTGCTTGATAGCTTCGTCCGAACGAGTTTCCGTCTCCCGGATTTTGTTATAGTCGAACAAAGCATCGAGTTCGTAAAGTTGCAGGGTAACAGTCGGGGCAAAACGGTCGGAAGCGACATAGTTGCGGACTGATGTCAGCAATTGTTGCATGGCCGGGCGTTTCTCTATATCCTTAACCGGATCGACCACAAGGCCAAACTGCTTGCCGCTTGCCGCAATCTCTCCGCTTTCGCTTTCGAGCTGCCAAGTCAACTGCCCTTTACGGATCGCTTCGGGACCGAAATGATAGATGCCCATCTTCGCAGTAAAGGTCTCCGCATTTGTGTAAGCACGCTTCTGAAGGCGCGCCAGCAGGACGATCGGAGCACATGATTCACGGTATTTCTCAGGGGTTACCAACCCTTTGCTTTCCCAGAAGGCATCCAAGATACCGACTACTTCTCCCGCCTCTTCAGCAAGATCATGGGGATGCCGCCGCTGGAGTACAAGAAGATGAAGAAAGGAGGATTACCAATAATACTTATCCAGTATCTCCTGCATCCGGGGCGTTGCGGCATCGGTATCGCCAACCTCGCGACGCAGTTGCAGCAGCTCGCGCTTCATCTTTTCGATTTCACCGGCATAAGCGGGGGAATTGTAGACGTTATGGTCTTCGTGGGGGTCGGCGAGCAGGTCGTAGAACTCCCACGACGGCGTGACGGGAGCCTTATCCGATCCGGTCGCATTCAGCGGATCGCCGTAGAGGAACATCAGTTTGTAGCGATGGTTGCGGATGCCCATGTGGGCGGGACGGATCTTGTGGTGCGTCCAGTAGCGATAGTACATGGACTGCCGCCAGTCGCGCGGAGTCTCGCCCTTCAGATTGTCGCGGAAGCTGCGGCCTTCGCTGCACGACGGGGCGTCCACCCCGGTATAGTCGGCCAGCGTAGCAGCAAAATCAATATTGAGGATGATGTCGGAATTGCGCGTCCCGGCCGGGATCTCCTTCGGGTAGCGGATAACAAACGGCATGCGAAGCGGCTCCTCGTACATCATGCGCTTGTCGAAAAAGCCATGCTCGCCGAGGAAATAACCCTGGTCGGAGACATAGACTACGATCGTATTCTCGGACAGCCCCTCTTCATCGAGGAAACGCAGCAGGCGACCGATATTGTCATCGATGGCCGCTCCGCAACGCAAGTAGTCGCGAATCAACTTCTGATAGATTTTCCGGCGCGCATCTTCCTTGTCCATTCCTTCTATGGAGAAAGGCAGTTCCGGATACTTGCACCACCAGGAATCCGGGTCTTTCGAGGCGATCCCCCATCGGCGGGCCATATCTTCCAACGGTTGTCCGGGGAACGTACGCCCGGATTCTTCCAGCCCGAACTCCATCATGTTTGCCGGTTCGGGGAACGTGACTCCGTCATAAATATGTTTCAACCGTTCGGGGAAATCCCACGGTTCGTGCGTCGCCTTGAAATGGCAACACATCATGAAGGGTCGGTCCTTATCGCGCGAACGGATCCACCGGATCGTCTTGTCGGTCACCAGGTCGGTCGAGAAGCCCTTCTCCACCTTGCCGCTTTTCCCTTTATCATCGTCTATCCAGCCCTCCGCGGTCTTGAAAAGCGGGTCCCAATATTCCCCCTGGTCATGGAAAACCGAAAAGGTGTCGAAACCCGACGGCTGCGTCTTGAGATGCCATTTGCCGAAAAGGGCAGTCTGATACCCTCCCTCCTGCATGCGTTTCGCAATATTGTCCAAAGCCGGATCGAGCCTGTCTTCAAGCGTATAGACCCCGTTATGATGGCTATAGGCGCCTGTCATGATAGCCGCGCGGCTGGGCACGGAGATCGAGTTCGTGCAAAAGCAGTTGTCAAGCACGCACCCCTCGGCCGCCAGGCGGCGGATATTCTCGTTCTTCACGTATTCGCTCAGTATTCCTCCATAGATTCCCCACGCCTGCGAGGTATGATCGTCGGAAAGGATGAAAAGGATGTTCGGGCGTCCAGAGTCCGCTTCCGGCTCTTCGTCTGCCATCGCAGGAGAGGCAGACGCCAAAAAGCCGGTCGTGATGATTAGTTGATCGAATGTTTTCATGACATTTTTTGTTTTTCTTTCCTACAAAAGTAATGAATTTAAATAGATACCAACAACTTTATCTTGCAAATGAAACCCCTCGTTTCATTTGCAACATGACAAGGAACCTTATCGATTTCCGAAAAAATCATATCTATAATTAATTATTCATTTGCTTTCAATATGGCGGAGTTTCTTGTCTTCTCTATTTCTATTTGCTTAAATGTATGCTTTTTACCCCAGTTGAACCGATAACTCACATTCACATAAAATACATGATCGTTTATTTTCGGACCATAATTCCGGGAATATGAGCTATAGATATCCGAAATATACTCTCTCTTTTTTACAAAAGTAGAAAATGGATTACGTGTTCCTAATTCAAAATTCCAATTATTAAGATTATATCCTACGTTAAAATTGTAGATAAGTGGAGTACGATAGAAAACTCCGACATCATCATAATTCTTTTGGGGAGTTATGAGTTGTCCGGAAGCCATGAAATTTTTATATATAAACAACAATTTAGCTGAAGCATAAAAACAATTGACATCTAATTTTCTCCATGCATGTATAACTCGTTTTTTATAATATCCGGCCAAATCGAATGTCAATTTTCCAGGTATGACATTTAGCTTCATTCTTGGACCTGTCACTAAATCAAATCCGGATTTAGCTATGGCATAATCATGTATAAACAAATTCCGGCTTTCATCATAAGATACTCGTTCATAAGGGACATCTGTCGTCACTTCAAACGAAGTATGATAAGTAAGATTGAAAACAGGCGTATTTAAAGAATAAGTCAAACCCGTCAAATAAAATTTCAATACCTTTATCTCTGGATTACCTCTGCGTATCTGATATTTATCAATTCTTTGCTCTGTTAAAGAACGATATTGCAACCCAAGATCACCCGATTCAAGAGCCGTGGTAAAACGTATCGAATTATTCTCATTAATCATATAAGTCATAAAAAGTCCGGGACTGAAAAAATGTTGTAAAGAAGATTCTTTCTTATTATCGATATAAGTCAACTGATCGGCCCATTGAACAGTCATTTTCAATTTATTTTTTAACCGAAAAGCATATCCTAATGTCAACCTCCCTTCTCCCTTTGTTTGGTAATCATCCGAAAGCTGTCCATCGATTTCATATTGAGTATGGGCATAAGTATGGTCATAGTTCAACAGGACAAAGAGAACATCGCTTTTTCGTACAGTTTTCCTATACATCAGTTGAGGAATTACCCTATAATTATTTTCTTTTGCATGTGTATTATAAGCTAAAGTAATTTTGTCATTTTGTAAAGCCTCATACTGTCTGTCATACTTATTCTGATTGTAATTTCCACTTAAACGGAAACGTATATACTGTTCGTGTTTTAGACTCCCGGTATATTCTATCCTCAAAGCAGGATTAAAATTATGAGAAGAAGAATTGTCATCCACTTTATACCGGACCGGGTCATTGCTGTACGTTTGCATACTTAAATCATCCTCATCCGATTTTTCCTGATTCAAGACTAAAGTTGTATAAAGTTGATTGTGCTTATCATGGTAAAGATAATTAAAATAGCTATTTATACTATTACTATTTTGAGGAGAGGGTAAACTTGAAGCTTCATTCACGATCGTTTCCTTTGTCGATTTTAAATAAGTCGAAGTTTCATAGCCACGTTTAGGAGTATAATTATTATAGCTGTCTGAAACTGAAACAATAAACTCGGACTTTTTGTTAAAAATCTGTCCTGTAGCTCCATAACTACCGTTTCCTTTATTCAAATGCTGTTGCCCATTCATAGCGACCATCCCTCCTCTATCATGATGTTCTAAAATATAGTCGACAACAGAATTCGCATTCGGATATTCAGGATGATGTTGATCATAAAAATCAATACGGAGAATATCTTTGGGATTCAGGTTTCGGATCTCATCGCTCGAAGCTTCCCGTCCATTGATGAGGAGCAATGTTTCTCCTTGAATAGTCGATACCTTTTTTGTAAACGGATCGACATCCAATGTCGGTATCATCATTAACGCCAATGCTTTATAACCATCCGATGCATGACGTAACTGTTCTTTGGAAGGAAAATACAAGACCTTATCAGTAGTACGCGTTATTTGTCGACCAGTGACAACAACCTCATCCAGCTTATTACTTTCTTCTATCAAAACAATATCACCTAACTGCAATTCACCCAAATCGCCCTTTGTATGAAGGACATGTTCCTTATAACCAATATAATTTATAACCAATTTATATCCAGAAGGAGAAACAGGTGCTGTTATTGAAAAATTACCGGAACTATCACTGATAATCTCCCTTTACAAACACTGAATCGTGTATGAAACAGCGAACTGTTGCAGAAGAGACCGCATTTTTATGTTCATCTACAAGACGCCCCTTCAAACAAATATTTTGAGCCTCTAATAATGTATTCAATAAACATAAAACAATTATGAATAATGCTTTCATTGTATCCTACAAAATTTTAAAACCGCCTTGACCATGCTTAGCTCTTAATCATAAAAGAACCTTCACATAATCAGGACAGCATGTTATTCCATTCTGAAGTCAGAAAAAATAAACATACAATACCATCCATAAAAATAAGCAAATTTTTATTCATAACTCTTACCTTTCTAAATTCTAATGCAAATTTCAGACATAAAACACAAAAAAAACCGGATTAGAAAAAATAAGTTCAGTATAGAATAAAAAACAAATAATTTACTAATTTTCAGACATATAAATCTGATCTCATACATTAAAAATTCACTTTTACTTTCAAAAACCGGATTCGACCAGACAAAAAACCGGATTTTACCATAATAATTTTTCAAGAAATCGGTCTAAACTTTGCTTTTCAGACACATTAAAGTATTTTTCTTTTATCTCGGCTTTCTGTTTTGTGATCGTATCTGGTGCTAAGTTTAGTATAGTCGCAATTTTACCAGTTTTTACCCCCAGTTTAACCAGACAACAGATTAACAATTCTCGCTCATCCAATTTATACTGTATGAACAAATATTCTACAAATCCAGGAAATACCGAAGAAAAATGCTCATAAAACACATCCTTATTAAAGTTTAAAGGATACAATTGTTGTCTATTATCGGATAGATTAAGCAAAAATTCATCTTGATGAATCAATTTTTGTATCCATGCTTCATACATCCTGGATTTTTGTTTGAGTTCACCGGCTACCTCTTGTTCTTTTCGCAATTGTTCTTCTTGCTGAAGCCGCAGTGACTCCCAATCCAGGCTCAGTTGTTTTTGCGCCTTTACATTTGCATCCAGTTCTTGGCTTAGTACACTTCTTTGTCTTTCCAATTCTTCTTTCTCTTTTATTGAAAGAAGAATACGTTGCTCTAACTTTCCATTTTTTTCTAATATAGACTGCAATTGTGTATCTTTCTGTCTAAGTAGTATATCCTTATTGCTTATTAATTCCTCTTTTTGCTTAAGAATCGTCTCTTTCTCTTTGAGAAGTTTAGATTGTTCGATATTAGCCTCTTCCTGTTGCTGTTTGTATATTTCCAGTTGAGATAAATTATCATTTTCCAATGTCTGGATTGTCTCAGTCAAGGAGTCTATTAACAGATGGTTCTCTTCCAATTGCTTCTGGATAGTCTGCAAAGCGATGTCTTTTTTCTCCATCTCCTGCTTATCGCTCAGCAAAAGACTTTCATTTTTCTGCAATAGCTTCTGTATTTCTTTATTTCTCAATTTATGTTTACTGATTATTTGGAACATGATCACATAGACTATCCCTATTGCAAGACAAGCACAAAGAAAGCAGATAAGCAGGAAATCTTGCCTGCTACGAGCTGTATGCATTTGCTGGTTTTGCTTGCTGATTAAACGCTCTTTATTATATAAAGCTTCTACTTTCGCCAATTTTTGAGGTTGATATACCTGTTCGATTGAATCCCGGAGTAAAAGGTAACGTTCATTATATGTACATGCTTTCTTATAATCCTGCTTTTTTACATATAAAGTATATATTAGCCAGTTAGCACCACACTCCACATATAAATCAGTGCTCGCAAGAGCCATCTCTGCAAATAACAATGCAGAATCCAACTTATGTAGATTTCCATATAATTTTCCGATAGAATAATAGCAAGAATAGATTGTATTTCTCTTTTCTGAATAGTTCAAAGAAGCTTTCTTGTATGCCAAAGCCTTTTCATATAGTTTTTTTTCTGTATATATATTGCCCAAAGAGGACAATAAATAAGCGGTATAAGATGTAATACCTCCCTGTCTAGCAAGCTTTAAAGCACCATCTAAATAGTGATAAGCACTATCAAGTTGTCCAGACTCACGCATACATTCTCCAATATTTTGCATTGTATTAATTATTCCAATCGTATCCCTACATATTTTATAATTTCGATAACTTTTCTGATAGCAAACTAAACTTTCTTTAAATTTTCTATTTTTCCAGTATAAAGTTCCTAAATGATTATTGATAGCGCCTCCAAATCTCGATCAGATGTTTCTCGTACCAATTCCTTTGCCTTTAAGTAAGCAGTTAAGGCTTCTTCCGAAGCGCTCAGTTCTGAAAGAATCCTGCCTTGACAATAATAAGCTTCGGACAGTCGGTTTATATCTTTTTTCTTTTCGAAGTATTGTATTGCGACATTGATCAAGGAATCCGAAGTATGTTCGATATAGTTCTTATCACGAGCCTCTGTTATTAACAAGCACCAAGTGGCATAATCGCGCTCCGGCATCTTTTCTGGGGTTGCAACCTGTTCCAACAAGAATAAAGCGCTATCCGGATGTTCGGACATAACTTTCTCGGCTTGCTCCAATATAGGGTGTTGCTGACTTACCTGATGACAAGAAAAGAAAATGATAAAAGCAAGTAAGGTTGCCTTGAGTATTTGTGTTTTCATAAACTTAGCAATTAAGTAATCACAAAATTAAAGATAAAATTCTATTTATTAAGGCTAACCTGACACAAAGTTATCATTCTTCTTTCACTACTTCAGACAATAGATATCCTTTTACCTCACGGGAGTAAAAAACAATCCGGCAAACAGTATGATTCTTCCTGAATGTGTTGTACATTTGTAGCCATCTACTATCCAGTGGATTGAGCGGGAGAAACAACGTAGGCATCCTCATCTTGACCTGTTCGGCGATGAACGCCGTAAGTGTGAGAAGGAGCGTATGGATGCGGAAAGGCTTTTCCATACTTTCCGTTTACAGCCAAAAAAACAGCCATCGGCAAAAAAGATGCCAAAACAAGGCATAAAAGCACCTCCAACATGGCGGATAAACATCCACGCATCCCCGTAAAGACCTCACACAGACCCGGGTCTGCACCTCTCCCGCACCCGGGTCTCCATGATGGGTACACCCGGGTCTCAAGCGGCTTTGCAAGCTGTTTTTGACAAAAGAAAAGCCTGTCTTGATGAAAAAAGAAGCCGTTTTAACAGGTTTCGCACCTGTTCCCGAACGGTCCCTGTTTTTATCGTACAATTGACACACAAGAAGTTATCGTTTTTTACCATGATGGTTATGACAGATGAATGATAGTTCAAAATGGCAACTCTCATGCCATAACATATTGGTTTAAACCAATATACGAACGGATATGATAGTATGATGGTTGGTTTTGCAAAACATTTATATGAAATGGCTGCTGCCGTTCTTATTGCTGAATTGTGATGTGGATGTCTGCAAGATTGATAAAACAGAAAAAGCACACTTGTCATATAAACAGAGTGCCGGAAAGGAGGTTTCACTCCATCCTTCCCGGCACTTTTTTAATATAATATATTCAGGTAAACTTCCTTTGGTCGCTTTCTGATCAAGCCAAAAGGAATCCGCCCCCACTATTATTTCACCAATTTCAATTCCTCGATCAACCGCGGGCATTTCCCCCACTTGTCGATCATGTAGAGCACATAGCGTATGTCGACGCTGATCGTGCGCTGCAAATCCGGTTCGAAGGCGATGTCGCCGCTCATCGCTTCCCAGTTACCATCGAAGGCGAGGCCTATCAGGCGGGCGTTCTTGTCGAACACCGGGCTGCCGGAGTTACCGCCTGTGATGTCGTTGTTCGAGAGGAAGCAAAGCTGCAATTCGCCGTCCTTGTTGGCATACTGGCCGAAGTCCTTGCTACGGATCAAGTTGAGGATTTCGGGTTGCACCCAGAACTCGTCGCTTTCGGGGTTTTCCTTTTCGAAGATCCCCTTCTGGGTCGTATAGTAATCATACCAGGCAGCATCGTACGGACGGTAGCCGCCAATGGAACCGTAGCTCACACGCATCGTAAAGTTGGCGTCCGAAGCGAAAGCCTTCTCCGAGTGCATCTCTTTCAGGCCGGCAAAATAGAGGCGTTCGCCCTTAGCGATATCGTAATAAGAATCACCCGTGAGCTGTTGCAATTCGAAAAGGGAGATGAGGACGGACAGGCTCAACTCGGCAGCCGGGTCCTTCTTCAGTTTCGCATATTTCTTCGGGTCCTTCAGCATGGAGGCGATATTGTCGTAAGACAGGATGGATGTCTTCTTGAATACATCGGCGGCATACTTTTCATAATCGCCTTTATACTTTTTGTCCACCTTCTTGTAGATATCCGGAAGATTCTCTGCCGGAACCCGTTCCTTTACGATCTTCATCATAGCCGCCAGCACCTTCCGGTCAAGGCTTGCGTCATAATCCTTGAAGAAAGACTTGATATTGTCTTCGAGGAAGATATCGATTTCTTCAGGGGTAGAACCTTTCACATCCACGCTCTGGATCATGCGCGCCAGCTTCACGATCTCGGCGCCGCTCAGGAACGCTTCGCCCAGGTAGGTGGAGATCTTCTTATATTCACTGGAAGAAGTATATCCCTTTTCCAACAGGTTCAGGACGTCGCCGTACACCTCTTTACGCTTTGCATCCTGTGCCACCCAAGCGGCAAAAGCGGCTTCCTCTTCGCGTTTACGGTCGATCACTTTCAGGTTGGCCAGCCCCTTGTTCATGCCGATCGAGTTTTTCCAGTAGTTGGAGCTGCCGGCATATTTGGAAGCATATTTGATGCGCACCTCGTCGCTCTTCAACATCGCGTCTTTCCAAATCGCCTGCTTGATGCCACGCACTTCGATGCGAGGCTTGTTGCTATCCTCGATACGCTGCTGCACACCCCATGAACAGAGGTAGCGGTCCGTGCTGCCGGGGAAACCGATCGTCATCGCATAATCCTTGTCCTGATAACCTTGCAATGACACTTCAGCCACGTATTTAGGCTGGTATGGCTTATTATCCTTGCTGTAGGCAGCCGGCTTGTTGTCGGCTCCGGCATATACGCGGAACACGGAGAAGTCGCCCGTATGGCGCGGCCACATCCAGTTGTCCGTATCGCCGCCGAATTTTCCGACCGAACTGGGCGGAGCGAATACCATGCGGACATCATTGAAGACATCATAGACGATCAGGAAATACTTATTATTATTGTAGAAAGGCACGACATCGGCAGCCTGGAACTCCGTGTTTCCTACAGAATCGGCCATCGCCTGCCCGATCGAGTCGGCTGCGGCCAGACGCAGGTGCTCTTCCTTGATCGAAGCTATCTGTGAATTAATGCGATCGCTCACATCCACCGTCTCACGCAGGTAGCGGACCGTCAGGCCCGGAACCGGCAACTCTTCTTCCTTACTCTGGGAAACAAAACCGTCTTTCAGGTAGTCGTGTTCCACACTGCTTAACTGCTGGATCGAACCGAAACCACAATGGTGGTTGGTGAAAATCAGTCCTTCATTAGAGACGGTGATACCGCTACATCCTCCTCCGAAGATCACCACGGCATTGGCTACACACGGGTCAGTTTCACTGTACAATTGTTCGTAAGACGGAGTAAATCCCAACTCCTTCATCCTCTCCAGGTTTTGTTTATTCAACTCTTTCAGTACCCACATGCCCTCATCGGCAAACACTTGGCCTGAAGCAACGAGAAGCAGTAACACTGCCCACAACTTCTTCATACGATTCATTCTTTGTTCGTTATTCAATAATTAATTTGATTTTCTTTTGTTCTACACGCGCGGCAAGCCATTTCTTGATCTTTTCCTGTTCCGCCTCACGTACTTTTTCTTTGCTTTTCAGGTAGACTAACAGGACGGTATCGGGTTTAATGCTATCCATATCCATCAGATAGGTATGCGCACAAGAGACTTCCTTGATATAAGGGAAAAGGACTTTCATTTCCGGCATCAGCTCGGACGTAAGATGATTGTAACTGTGATATTTGTTCAGGTCGCGTTTCAGCGAATCGATCTGGAGGGACTGCGCCCGAAGAACCTCTTCGCTATTCTTATACAAGTCCTGCATCAGCAGGCTTTTCAACTCGTTAATGTCGGTGGCTTCCTGCCCGAAACCCTGCTGCACGACAAGGCCCACGTTTTTCAAGCCGTATTTCGGCATCTTGGCACGGGCGTTCGCAATCATCGTCTCCGGCACGGTCTCGCCGATCAGGACTACTTTCACCTCTTTCTTATCGCTGGTATCGGTCACCGTCTTGCTCAATATCTGCGTGTTCGGGAAACTCAACTCATCCGCGACAAACGTCCGCACCCGGTCATTGAAGTAACTGGCCCGGATCAGGTTGTAGCTCAGGAAAAGGCTCGGCACGATGGTAAAGAAAACGATCACCCCGACATATCTCGTCACGATCTTCTCGCGCTGTTTGTTTAAAAAGACCTTCTTCGGGTATTTCAGCAGGCGGACCACCACGTAGGTAGCCAGACTGATAAACACCGTATTGATAAAATAGAGATAGAAAGCACCGAAGAAATAATACAGGTTACCGCTCGCCAATCCGAATCCGGCCGTACAAAGCGGCGGCATCAAAGCCGTAGCGATCGCCACGCCGGGAATCACATTCCCCTTGCTCTTGGTCGAGCTCGCCACGATCCCCGCCAGGCCGCCAAAGAAGGCGATCAAGACGTCATAAACGGTAGGCTGCGTACGAGCCAGCAACTCGCTCTGCGCCTCGCTGATCGGGGAAATCAGGAAAAAGAGCGTCGAAGTGATGACGCTGAATACCGTCGCCGTGGCAAAATTACGGAAGGAACGCTTGATCAGGTCGAAATCGGAGATTCCCAGTCCCAGGCCGAACCCCATGATAGGCCCCATCAGCGGGGAGATCAACATCGCACCGATAATCACCGCCGTCGAGTTCGTATTCAAACCCAGCGAGGCGACAAAGGTCGCAAAGATCAGAACCCAAAGGTTCGTCCCTTTAAACTCTATGCCTTTCCGGATAGACTCGATCGTTTCGAGTTCATCCTCTTTTTCCTGACGGACATCGAAATTACGGACAAAGAAGTCCCTAATCTGCTTGTGCAACAATCCTTTTTCCATCCTATTAAAATCAACGTTTGTATACGAACATCCCGTAAAACGGCCTTTATAATGGCTAACACTCTCTCACAACCGTTTTAACACATCGCCTAAACCGCACAAAGATAGAAATAGTATCTCGAAATAAAAAATAAGAGCTGTGAACATAAAATAAGCGGAGTATATATCCTGATAATTATTGATTTTCACGTAACTTTGCAAATGCACAACACAGAAACGACAACGAACACTCTCAATAAATCCCGGTAAACAAGATGAAATACTACATTCTCCTGATATACTTACTCGCTTTTTCCCTCGCTACGGAGGGAAATACAGCAGTAAAAGATTCACTGTCGGAAGCCTTGCCGTCAGCCTCTTCTCCTCTGCAAAAACTGGAAATCATGACTAATCTGATGGATCTTTCCCGACAGGAAGAACAGGTGGAATATGCCAAACAGCTCTATTGGCTCGCACTTGAAGAAGACGAAGACTATTATAAGGAAGCGGCCCTGACCGAAATCTTGCGCTTTTACGTGAATACCGATGCCAAAGACAGCGCAAAGGTGTATCTCGCCGAAGCCGAAAGGGAGCTGAAAGGGAAAGCACGCGATTTCCTCGTCACGTATATGAAAACGATCATGGATGTCCGTGTTGTCTATTACACCAAAGGCGAAGACCGGATGAAACTGATTGAAAAATACAAACTCCGCCTCGAAACGGAAAAAGACATGCCGGTTCTTGACAAAATATCGAACTATTATCTCCTCGGTATGGCGAACAGCAACCGGGTCGATCCGAAAAACCAGGATGCTATCTATAAAGAGGTATGTTATTACATGAACAACCTGATCGAACTGTCGGACAACATCCCGCTCCGCTATTCGTATCTGTTCCGCCTGAATACGCTCAACATACTAAGCCTTATGGAAGCGACTCCCGAAAATCGGGTGAAAGCCTCCCTCCGCTACTTGAACATGCAAAAGGAATATGCTGACACAAAAGAGATGAAGAAGCGCCCGTACACAAGCAAACGGCATCTGCTGAACGCCTACTCTACTTTGGCTACCGCAGCAGAAACAGTCGGGAAAGATATGGCAACCCACTATTTCAACTACTTCATCGACTTGAACAGGAAATATCCTGAAGATGCTGCATTCTCCGCTGAATATGACCGTTATTTCACTTCGCTCAACTATTATAAGTCAATACGGGATTTCCAGAAAGCCGCAGATTACAACGATTCGGTCATCTATTATTTCCGCCACGGCGATTTCCAGTTCGACCTGACCGAAAACATCGTCCTGACACTAAAAGACAAAATCGACTGTCTCGACAGTCTGCACAGATACAAAGATGCCTACGAAGCCTACAAGGAATATTCCGTACTCCTGGATTCCGCACGCACACGAAGCATGGAAAAAAAAGTCGAAGACCTGGAGATCAAAAAGCATGTGGACGAGCTGGTGGTCGAGAAAAAGGCACTGGAAATAGACCTGCAAAAGAGCCGGAGCCAGTTATATCTATTCCTCGCGTTGCTCATTCTTTCGATCTGCTTCGGAATCTTCATATTCTTCCGCCTAGGAAAGATCAAATCGCTATACAAGGAATTGCAGGAATCGAACCGGCTGGTCATTATCGCCAGTGAAAAGGCACAGGAAAGCGAACGGATGAAGAACGCCTTTATCAAGAATATGTGCCACGAAGTGCGCACGCCGCTAAATGCGATCAATGGCTTTGCCGAACTGATCACCAGCGACGGTATAAGCCCGGAAGAGAAAAAAGAATTCAGCAAGATCATCTATACGAACTGCCACAACATCACCTCCATGATGAACGATGTGCTGGTAATCGCCCAACTGGACAGCAGCAACGAGGTCCTCCCGCTGGAACCGGTCCACATCGGCCTGCTCTGTCACCACGAGATGAACAAATTGAAAAAGTTACAGCAGAAGCCGGATATCCATTACCAGGTCGAAGGTGACAAAAGCAACGACCTGATC
>OGZK01001509.1_pt1 | contig 22101 bp, 20 predicted proteins | sample 1576791 | NCBI WGS metagenome assembly OGZK01 (sample SAMEA3541556, study PRJEB24748) | human gut metagenome | biome: human gut; feature: human-associated habitat; material: faeces | place: China | collected 2012
GAATACTCAGATAATAACTGAAATAATTTTTGCGCAGATAAATGGCGGCGGCGGGGGAGCGGCCGGTGCGCGTGGCGCTGGGCCCCGAGCATTACCCGACGCGCGACTACGGCACGTTCGCCCTCCCGGCGGGGGTGTACACGTCACTGCGCGTGACGCTCGGCGCGGGCGTGGGGCACAACTGGTGGTGCGTCATCTTCCCGCCGCTGTGCGCGCAGGCGGCGGGCCTGTCGGAGCAGGCGGTGCAGGCGCTTTCGGACGACGATGTGCGCCTCGTCACGGAGTCCGACGGCGGCTATGTCGTGCGCTTCCGGCTGCTGGAGCTGTGGGACGCGCTCGTGCAGCGGCTGAGCTGACGGCACGGCACGCAGATGGGACAGACAAAACAGCACCCGATCCTATGGGATCGGGTGCTGTTTTTTATCGTCCGCTCAGTAGCTGTACACGCCGCCGCCGATGAACTCGCGCAGCATGCTCTCGGGCGCGAGCAGGGCGGGGGCAATCGTCTCGAAGCGCTCGAGCGCCGGCAGGATGCTGCGGATCTCCGCATAGCGCTCCGCGCCCTCGGGCACGGCCGCGAGCAGGGGCGCGGCAAAGTTTTTCATAATGGACACCTCGCACGGGAACGACGAGTCGAACATCAGGTTCGCGCGCTCCTTGAACGGGGAGATGAAGCGCTTCTCGCCGCGGCGGACGTTGGCCCACATGTCCAGCGTCGCGGCGGCGGGCGTGCCGCGGAAGTTGCTGTCGCGCACGAGGCGGCGCAGCAGGCGCATCCACGTGCCCTTGAATATCTCCTGCCCGTCACCGTCGACGACGACGGAGCGCGCGCTGATATACAGCCGGAACGCATCCGGGCAGTAGGCGGCGATGTCGTCATTGAGCGCGTGGATGCCCTCGCACACGACGACCTCGTCCTTGCCGAGACGCATGGGCCGGCCGATCGGGCCGGACTGCACGCGCGTGACGAAATTGTAGCGCGGCAGGTGGATCTCCTCGCCGCGGGCGAGCGCGTTGAGGTGCTTGCCGAGCAGGTCCATGTCCAGGCACGCGGGGGACTCGAAGTCGATGTCGCCCTCCGGCGTGCGCGGCGCGGTGCGCGGGTTCACGGTGCGGAAATAGTCGTCCATGGCGAGACTCTGGCTGCCGATGCCCATCCCGCGCAGAGCCTCGGCGATCTTCATGGCCGTGGTGGTCTTGCCGCTGCCGGACGGGCCGGACAGCAGCACGATCGGGCACGTGCGCACATTCTCGGCGATGGCGCGGGCCGCGCGCTCGATCTTTTCGGCATAGGCCGCGTCGCACGCATCCACGAATTCCTTGGGGTCAGCCTGGATGCGGCGGTTGATCTCCTGGATCTGATAGCTCATAGGAAAAATGCCTCCAGTTTTGCCTTGGCCGCGCAGATGCGGTCGATATTGGCGATGTATTCCGTGGGATATTTGGGGTCGATGTGCCGCTCGAGCCGGCCGCCGGGGCACACGAGCTTCGTCGAGGCGCCGCCGCCCATGGCGAGAATGCTGCACAGCTCTTCCATGATGCAGATGTTGTAGAGATTCTCCTGTCCCGGCCGCGTCCAGCCGACGTTTTCAAATCCGCCGGACATGAACTTCTGCCGGTAGAGGTAATACGGCGCGTAGCCCGCTGTGTCGAGCGCGGTATTGGCAAAGTCGAGCATCTCACCGACCTGCGCCCCGTCGGGGACGGGCGCCGTCTGCTGCGAGAGGTCTGCCCCGCGCTTGCGCGAGAGCGTGTGCACGGTGATATTTTCGGGCGCGAGCGCGAGCACCTGTTCGAGCGTGGTGCGAAAGCCGTCCGGCGTGTCGCCGGGCAGGCCGGCGATCAGGTCCATGTTCACGGCAAAGCCGCCGGTCGCGCGCACGAGCTGCAGCGCGTCATAGATGTCCTGCGCCGTGTGGCGGCGGCCGATCGTTTCGAGCACGCGGTCGTCGAGCGTCTGCGGGTTGACGCTGATGCGGTCGACCCGGTGCGCGCGCAGCACGTGCAGCTTGTCGGCCGTGATGGTGTCGGGCCGGCCGGCCTCGACGGTGAACTCGCGCAGGGCGCTGAGGTCGAATGCTGCGTCGAGCTGCGTGCACAGTGCGTCGAGCTGGCGCGCCGAGAGCGTGGTCGGCGTGCCGCCGCCGATGTAGAGCGACACGACGCGCAGACCGGCGCGGTGCACGGCCTCGGCGGTCGCCGCGATCTCGCGCGCGAGCGCCTGTAGAAACTCCGGCACGAGCGCCATGCTCTTTTCCACCGACTGGCTCACAAAGCTGCAGTAAGCGCAGCGCGTCGGGCAAAACGGGATGCCCACGTACAGGCACACGTCCTTTTCGCCGAGCGAGTCCATGGCGCGCAGCGTAGCGTGGGCGGTGCGCACGACGAGCGCGGCGCGCGCGGGCGCAACGTCGTAGTGCCGCTCGAAATAGCGCGCGGCCTGCACATCGCCCATGCCCTGCGCGAGCAGGGGGGTCATGAGCTTGCCGGGGCGCACGCCCGTGAGCATGCCCCACGGCCGGTGCGGCAGGCCGATGCCCATGGCCGCGCGGTAAAACGCGCGCTTGACCGCACCCTGCAGCCGCCGGTCGGTCTCGTTGGGGTCGGTCAGTTCCTCGTTGGGCACGCTCGTGCGGCCGTTGGCCGTCCGGCCCTGATAGACGAGCACGCACGTCGCGGTCGTCACCTTTGCGCCGGACATGAGCCGCAGCTCCGCGCGGTCGCCGGTCGGACGGCCGTCCGGATACACCGGGCGCTCATCCGGAAACAGCGTCAGCAGCATCTGCTCCGCCGCGTAGCGGTAATCATGTCCGATCAGATAGAGATTCATGGTTTTCAGTTATCTCCTTTTCCCGTGTCAGGTCAGGAGCGGTCCTTGGCCTTGTTCTTGAGTTCTCTGGCCTTTGCCTTCAGGGCTTTGGCCAGCTGCTTGCGGCGCTGCGCGTGCTCATGCACACGCGTGAAGGCCGGGCCGTTGGTCTTGCCTTCGCGCAGCGCCGGGAACGCCTGCGCGATACGCTCGTGCACGATGTTGCGCTGATCCAGCAGCTCCTCGCGGCGCTGCAGCAGTTCGCTGCGGCGTGCCAGCAGCTCGCTGCGGCGCATGAGCGAGTTCTCGGCGCGCTTTTCTGCGATCTGCTCGCCTTTTTCCGCGATCTCCGCGCCTTTTTCCTTCGCGCCGGTGTAAACCTCCATGCCGCGGTCCTTCGCGTCCGAGGCACGAATATAGATCTCCTCGCCGATCTCGTCGGAGATAGCCGTGAGCGAATCCTCGATGGCCTGCAGGGCGCGCAGCTTCTTCGGCAGCTTGCGGATCTCCATGGCGGTGATGATGTTGTCCGTGATCCACAGGACGCTGAACATGCCGAGCAACGCCCAGCCGAGCTTTTTCGGGATGAGGTCGACGACCTTGGCCACGAGCGGCTGGAACACATCGACCACGAACACGCACGCCAGCCCCCACAGCACCGAAAACTCCAGACACACGTAGCCCTTGATGTTCAGCGGGCGCTTGGAGTAGTCCCACCACTTATCGTGGAACACTTTTTCGAGCACCCAGCCGGTGAGGTATTCGATGGCGCTCGTGAACAGTACGCTGCCGCCGAACAGCAGCCAGAAGCTGCTCTTGAGCGGCCCGAGCACGAGCAGTACGCTCATCACGCCGAAGCCGTAGATGGAGCAGATCGGGCCGTTGACGAAGCCGCGGTTGACGAACTTGCCGTGCGCGACGGCGGCGAAGGCCACCTCGGAGCACCAGCCGAGAAAGCCGTAAATGTAGAAGTACCAGAGGATCTGGAACCAGGAATAGGGCACAAGCACGAAAAAAACTCCTCTCAGATCTGGGCGCCTGCGGCGACACTGCCCCAGTCTCATCATGATGGTTCAAAGATTATAACATAATGCTCCGGGCATTTCCAGTCTTTCCGGCGCGGATGGGGACAAAAGCGGCAAAATGGACAAAAACACAGCGGAGTGCCTTTTCAAGCCTTCCCCTTTGCGGAGAAGGCTTGAAAAACTGCCATCTGCCTTTGTTTTTTCGCGCGCAAAAGCGGAGCGCACGACGGTGCGCTCCGCTTGGAAAACCGGGGATTTACTTGATCGTCAGCAGCAGCTCGCCGGCCTTGACCGACTGGCCGCCCTTGACAAAGACTTCGTCGATCGTGCCGTCCATGCGGGCGACGACGCTCGTCTCCATCTTCATGGCCTCGATCACGGCGAGCACGTCGTTGACCTTGACCTGGTCGCCGGGCTTGACGTTGACCTTCGACACCATGCCGGGGATGGATGCGCCGGCCTGGCTCTTGTCGTTCGGGTCGGCCATGACGACGGTCTTGGCCGTGTCGGTCGCGGTCGGATCGGGCACGGTGACCTCACGGCGCATGCCGTTGAGCTCGAACTGCACGTTGCGCGTGCCGTCGTCGTTGCGGTCGCCGAGGCCGATGTACTTGATCATGAGGGTCTTGCCGTCCTCGATGTTGATCTTGTTCATCTCGCCGACGGCCATGCCGTTGAAGAACACGTGGCTGCCCATGCGCATGATGTAGCCATACTCCTTGCGGTGGCTGATGAACTCCTCATAGACCTTCGGGTACATGGCGTAGGAGATGAGGGAGCGCGGCTCCTCGTAGTTCGGGTAGAACTTGACGATCTCGCGGCGCAGCTGGTCCCAGTCGACGGGCGGCAGCAGGTCGCCGGGGCGGCCGGTGATGGGCTTCTCGCCCTTGAGCACGACGCGCTGCAGATCCTTCGGGAAGCCGCAGGGCGGCTGGCCCATCATGCCCTTGAAGTAGCTCACGACGCTGTCGGGGAAGGCGAGGGTCTCGCCGCGCTCGACGATGTTTTCGGGCGTGAGGTCATTCTGCACCATGAAGATCGCCAGGTCGCCGACCATTTTGGACGACGGCGTGACCTTGATGATGTCGCCGAGCATGATGTTGACGGTGCGGTACATCTCCTTGACCTCCGCGAAGCGGTGGCCGAGGCCGAGCGACTCGACCTGCGGCTGCAGGTTCGTGTACTGGCCGCCGGGGATCTCGTAGCGGTAGATATCGGTGACGGGCACTTTGAGGCCCTTGTCGAAGCTCTCGTAGCGCAGGCGCACGTCGGCCCAGTAATCGGCCAGCTCCTGCAGGCGCTGCGGGTCAAAGCCGGTGTCGCGCTCCTGACCGCGCAGGGACTCGACGACGGCGTTCATCGACGGCTGGCTCGTGAGGTTGGCCAGCGGGCCGATGGCGGTGTCGACCACATCCACGCCGGCCTCGGCCGCCATGAGATAGGTCGCGATCTGGTTGTCGGTGGTGTTGTGCGTGTGCAGGTGGATGGGGATGCCGATCTCCTGCTTGAGGGTGCCCACGAGCTTCTTGGCGGCGTAGGGCTTGAGCAGGCCGGACATGTCCTTGATGGCCAGCATGTGCGCGCCGCGGCGCTCGAGCTCCTTGGCGAAGTTGACGTAGTACTCGAGCGTGTAGCGGTCGCGCGTCGGGTCGAGGATATCGCCGGTGTAGCACACGGTGCCCTCGAGGAACTTGCCCTGACGCAGCACCTCGTCCATGGCGGTCTCCATGTTCGGCAGCCAGTTGAGCGAGTCGAACACGCGGAACACGTCGATGCCCTCGCGGGCGGACTCGGCGATGAAGGCACGCACAAGGTTGTCCGGATAGCTCGCGTAGCCGACGAGGTTCGAGCCGCGCAGCAGCATCTGGAACGGGATGTTCGGGATCTTCTCGCGCAGCATCTCCAGGCGCTCCCACGGGGACTCGTGCAGGAAGCGGTAGGCGGTGTCGAACGTCGCGCCGCCCCACATCTCGAGCGAGAAGCAGTCGGCGAGGATGTCGGCCGTGCCGTCGGCGCCCTTGAGCATGTCGCGGGTGCGCAGGCGGGTGCTCAGCAGGGACTGGTGCGCGTCGCGCATCGTCGTGTCGGTGATGAGCAGCTTCTTCTGGCCGAGGACCCAGTCCTTGACGGCCTCGGGGCCGTCGGTGTCGAGCAGGAGCTTGAGCCCGTCCTGCTTCGTGATCTCGCGCTGCGCCTTCGGGAAGCGCGGCGTGTCGTACTGGTGGCGCTCGGCGTCGGGATTGTTGACCTGGATGTTGGCGATGTATTTGAGCACGCGGGTCGCGCGGTCGCGCGATTCGGTGAACTCGAACAGCTCCGGCGTCTCGTCGATGAACTTCGTGTGGCACTTGCCGGCGACGAAGGTCGGGTGCGTGAGGATGTTGGTCACAAACGGGATGTTCGTCTTCACGCCGCGCACGTGCTCTTCATTGATGGCGCGGGTGGCCTTGCGGCAGACGGCGGGGAAGGTGCAGTCCCAGCTCGTGACCTTGACGAGCAGGGAGTCATAGTACGGCGAGATGATCGAGCCCGTGCCGACGTTGCCGCCGTCGAGACGCACGCCGAAGCCGCCGCCGGAGCGGTAGGCCTCGATCTTGCCGTTGTCGGGCGCGAAGTTGTTGGCCGGGTCCTCGGTGGTCACGCGGCACTGGATGGCGTAGCCGTTGACCTTGAGGTTGTTCTGGTCGCCGAGACCGATCTCCGGGTGGCTGATCGGCTGCCCCTCGGCGATGAGGATCTGCGCACGCACGAGGTCGATGTTTGTGACCATCTCGGTGACGGTGTGCTCGACCTGGATGCGGGGGTTCATCTCGATGAAATAGTGGTTGCCGTCGCGGTCGACGAGGAACTCCACCGTGCCGGCGTTGACATAGCCGACGGCCTCGGCGATCTTCACGGCGTCAGCGTGCAGCTGCTCGCGGATGCTCTCGGGCACACTCCACGCGGGCGCAAACTCCACGACCTTCTGGTAGCGGCGCTGCAGCGAGCAGTCGCGCTCGCCGAGGTGGCGCACGTTGCCGTACTGGTCGGCGAGGATCTGCACCTCGATGTGCTTGGGCTGCACGAGGTACTTCTCGATGAAGATGTCGTCATTTCCGAAGGCCTTGCGCGCCTCGCTCTTGACGAGCTCGAACGCGGGGATGACGTCCTCGGGCATCTCGCACAGGCGCATACCGCGGCCGCCGCCGCCGGCTGCCGCCTTGAGGATGACGGGGAAGCCGAAGCTGATGGCCTTCTCAAGCGCCTCCTGCCCGTCGCGCAGGGGCTCGGAGCAGCCGGGGATGACCGGCACGCCGCACTCCATGGCGATCTGCTTGGCCGAGAGCTTGTCGCCCATCTTGCCGAGCACGTCGCTCGGCGGGCCGATGAACGTGATGCCGGCCGCTTCGCAGGCGCGGGCAAAGTCCGCGTTTTCGGACAGGAAACCGTAGCCCGGATGGATGGCGTCGACGCCGCGGCGCTTGGCCAGGTCGATGATCTCGGGGATGTCGAGATACGCGCCCAGAGGGCTCTTGTTTTCACCGACGAGATACGCCTCGTCGGCGCGGGTGCGGAACATGCTCAGTTCGTCTTCCTTGGAGTACATGGCCACGGTGTGGATACCGAGGTCGTAGCACGCGCGGAAGATACGCACCGCGATCTCGCCGCGGTTGGCGGCAAGGACCTTGTTGAAAACCTTTTCTGACACGGTCGTGTCTCCTTTCTGACTGCGGCGGGGCCGCAGAGGTGGGGGCGGCAGCGGCGCGGGGGAGATCCGGCGTGCTGCCAACGTCGGAATTATATCATATATCAGTAACAATAGAAATAAAATTTTTGATTTTTGGCGAGTTTAAAATCTAACAAATACGCCCGGCGCGGAATTTACATGCAATTCTTTTCTCGCCGCGCGGAATGTGGTACAATAGCGGGCGAAAATTCAGGAAAGCTGGAATGAATTTGGAAAATATTTGCTATATCGTCGGCGCGGCCAGTCTTGACGGCGTGCGCCTGAGCCCCCGGGCGGGGGACTACGTGATCGCGGCCGACGGCGGCTACCGCACGCTGAAGGCGCGCGGCATCGAGCCGGACTTCGTCATGGGCGACTTTGACTCCCTCGGCTACCGGCCGGACCACCCGAACGTGGAGACGCACCCGGTCATGAAGGATGACACCGACCTCGGCCTCGCCGTGCGCTGGGCGCTGGCGCACGGCCGCCGGAAGTTTGTGATCGCGGGCGCGCTCGGCGGCCGCCTCGACCAGACGATCGCGAGCTTTCAGACGCTGCGCGGGCTCACGGACGCGGGCGCGCAGGGCTGGCTCATCGGCTGCGGCTGGGTGGTCACGGCGGTGCAAAACGGCACGCTGGCCTTTCCCGCCGGCATGGAGGGCACGGTGTCCGTGTTCAGCAGCGGCGATGCCGCGCGCGGCGTCACGCTGCGCGGCCTGCTCTACGAGATCACGGACGCGGAGCTGCGGTGCGCCATGCCGCTCGGCGTGAGCAATTCGTTCACCGGCGCGGCGGCCACGGTGCGCGTCACGGACGGCACGGTCTTTGTCCTCTGGCAGGGCAACGCGCTGCCGGACGGGCTGGAGGTGCGCCATGGAGCGGATTGACCTGCACACGCACACGCTCGCGTCCGACGGGTCGGACACGCCGGCCGCCGTCGTGCAGCAGGCAGCGGCGCTCGGCCTGCGGGCCGTGGCCGTCACGGATCACGACACGTTCGCCGGCCTGCCGGAGGCCCTCGCGGCGGGGCAGCGCTGCGGCATCGAGGTCGTGCCCGGCGTGGAGCTGTCCACCGTCTGGGGCGGCGAGGAGGTGCACCTGCTCGGCTACTTCATGGACACGGGCAATGCCGCGCTGCGCGCGCTCATGACCCGCGCGACCGACGAGCGCAATGCCCGCAACGAGACCATGGTGCAGCGCCTGCACGACGCGGGCTACCCCATCACGATGGACGACCTGCACGCGGCTTTCCCGGGGCAGACGGTGCTCGGCCGGCCGCACATCGCGGCGCTGCTCGTGCAGCGCGGGTGCATCCCCTCGGTGCCCGACGGTATGCGCGGCCTGCTCGGCCGGGGCAAGGCGTTTTACGTCCCGCGCTATAACATCCCGCTGGAGGATTCCATCCGCGCCCTGCGCGCGGCGGGCGGCGTTCCGGTCGTGGCGCACATCTTCAAGTACCGCTTTGACGATGCGCAGCGCGCCGCCATGCTCGCCGCTGCGGCGGACGCCGGAGCGCTCGGCGTCGAGGTGCGCTATACGACCTATACGCCCGAGCAGACGGAGATCGCGCAGGCGCTGGCCGCGCGCTTCGGCCTTGCGCCCTCCGGCGGCTCGGACTATCACGGCCTGCGCAAGCCGGACATCGCCCTCGGCTCCGGCCGGGGCGGGCTGCGCGTGCCGTATGCGTACCTCGCCGGGCTCAAAGCCCTTGCCGGGCACGAATGTGTGTGATACACGAACAAAATCCAGTCCATTTTTGAAATTTTTCCGGAGGTGGTTTCGTGAAAACCCTTCTGCGCCCCTATGAGGGCACGCTGCCGTATCTCTTCGTCAGCTACGCGCACAAGAACGACGCGGCCGTGCTCGAGATCATCAGCACCTTGCAGTCGCGCGGCTTTCGCGTCTGGTACGATGAGGGCATCGAGGCCGGCAGCGAGTGGCCGGAGAGCATCGCGTCGCATCTTGAGCGCGCGCAGCTCGTGCTGGCGTTTTTGTCCCCGGCGTACCTGCGCTCGGACAACTGCCGCAAGGAGATGCACTATGCCCTGACCAAGCGCAAGCCCGTCATCAACGTCTACCTCGAGCCGACGGAGCTCTCTCCCGGCATGGAGATGCAGATCGGCAACCTCTTCGCGCTCATGAAGTATACCTATCCGAGCGAGGAATATTTCTACGACAAGCTCTTCTCGGCCGAGCTGCTCGATGCGGGCAAATTCGCCGGCGAGCCGCCGGAGCTGCCGGACGCGCCCGCGCCCGCGAAAAAGGCGAAGGAGAAAACGCCCCTCGGCGAATCTCCCCGCCGGGCCAGGCGCGAAAAGCCTGCCAAAGCGCCAAAGCCCGCGCGGCCGAAGAAAAGGCGCCGCGGCCTCGCGGCGGCGATCATCGCCGTCGTGCTCGTCGGCTGCCTGATCGCGGCCGGCATCGTCGGCCACTTCACGGGCCTGCTCTACCGCTTCACGGTCAAGACCGTCGCGGTGCAGACGCTCGCGGACGACACGGTCGCCCAGTTCCAGAACCCGCTGCTCGAGCAGGCCGCGCGCGACTATGCCGGCAAGCCCGCGGGCGAGCTCACGGTCGCGGACCTCAAGGGCCTCACGGCGCTGTACGTCTGCGGCGACCGGTACTGGTTCGCCGCCCCGCAGCAGGGCGTGGACGCGGCGGCTGCCGGCGTCGAGACGGCGGAGATGATCGACCCCTCCGGCCAGACCGTCACCGTGCGGCGCGGCGACATCCGCGACTTGTCCGACCTCGCGTATTTTCCGAGCCTGACGGCGGTCTCGGTGCAGTTTCAGTCGCTGACCTCGCTCGAGAGCCTGCCCGCCTGCGGTGTGGAGGTGTTCGATGTCAGCGCCAACCGGCTCACGAGCCTGTCGGGCATCGAGCAGCTGCCGAAGCTCACGGCCCTCACGGCCGACGGCAACGCCGTCACCGACCTCACCGGCCTCGGCCGCTGTCTGAACGTGCGGAAGCTGAGTCTCAACGGCGCGAATGTGTCGGATCTGTCCGAGCTGCGCGCGCTCACGAAGCTGCAGGACGTCACGCTCTCGCACTGCACGCGCCGCGAGCTGCTCATCGTGCTGCACAAGTCCTCGCTCACGCACCTGACGCTGGTGGGGTGCGACCTGCGCGGCGATTTCTTCCGCAGCTTCGACCGCGAGCGGGCGCTCACGGCGCTCTTGCTCACCGACTGCGAGCTGGACAGCACGTCCGGGCTGGAGGATTTCACCGGGCTCACGGAGCTGACGGTGCGCGGCGTTTCCGGCACGCTCGACTGGTCGGCGCTCGGCGGCCTGCCGCTGCAGACCGTCACGGCCGACGCCCTGCAGGCGGACGCCATCGCCGCGGCCACCACCGTGGCCGTCACGGTCGTGGATTGACCGCCGTGGCATGATCTCAAGTGAAAAGCGGCCCTCCCGATCCGGGAGGGCCGCTTTGTCTGTTAGCGGCGTTATCGTTTTCCCCAGCGCGGCCGTCCCGCACCCTTGGCTCCCTTGTGCAAAGGGAGCTGGCAGCCGTCAGGCTGACTGAGGGATTGACACGTCAAAATCTTACACCGCAGCCGGTATCCACAACCCCTCCGTCAAAAATCGGAGATTTTTTCCACCGCCCCTTGCACAGGGGAGGCATTGGCAGCGCGCCGGTCGTGCGGGGTAAATCTGACAAATACCTTCCCCACGCAAATCTCCCGCAAAACGGAAAACGCCCCTGCCGGAACGGACAAACCGGCAGGGACGTTTCCATAGGAGAAATGGAGTTGGAAAAAGGAATTATCATGTTGCTTGGGGGAGAGATTGCGTGTTTTGTCAGCGGGCGGAGAGGCTCGTGTGCGGTCACGAAAATTCCCGCTTGCTATCTGACAGTGCCCATTATATAATGCCTTTATGGATAAGTAAAGCAAATGTTTCTGATAGTTAAATTAGCGTTTCTAATTTGTGAGGTGCTTATGAACCGATACATTGCCTTTTTGAAGGCCTTTGAACGCAACAGTTTTTCGGACGCGGCGCGCGATCTCGGCTACACGCAGTCGGCCGTCAGCCAGATGATCAAGTCGCTGGAGGCGGAGCTGGGCGTGACACTGCTGGTGCGTTCGCGCTCGGGCGTGACGCTCACCTACGAGGGCCGCCACCTGCTGCCGTACATCCGCGACACGGTCAACGCCTACCGCATGCTCCAGTCGCAGGCGGCGGGCTTCAGTGGGCTGGAGCAGGGCACGATCCGCCTCGGCACGTTCACGAGCGTGTCGAGCTTCCTGCTGCCGCCGGCCATGGAGCGCTTCCGCCGGCAGCACAGCCGCATCCGCTTCGAGCTCTACCAGGGCCTGTATTACGAGATCGAGGACTGGGTGCGCGAGGGCGTGGTCGATTTCGGCTTCACGGACATGTCGCGCACGACGCCGTTTGCCTGCGAGCCGATCTATCAGGACACCATGCTCGCCGTCCTGCCCGAGGGCCATCCGCTGGGCGAGAACATCTTCATCCAGATCGATGAGCTGGCGGCCGAGCCCTTCATCCTCCTCGAGGAGGGGCGCGGCGGCGGCTGCATCCGCGAGCTGCTCGCGCGCCATCCGCAGATCAACGTGCAGTACCGCGTGGCCGACGACTACACGATCCTGAATATGGTCGAGAGCCGGCTTGGCGTGTCCATCCTGCCGGAGGCCGTGCTGCGCCGCAGCGGCCAGCGCCTCACCGCGCGTCGGCTCTCTCCGGAGCTGCAGCGCACCATCGGCGTCATCTATAAGCAGAAGACTGGCCTGTCCACTGCCGGGCAGTTGTTTTTGAGTGAGCTCAAAGCGTCCAGGATCCCACCGCGCGGCTGAATTTGCCGCATTTGGGTGTTTACACCGCCGGGCGGTTGTGCTATCGTAGAGCGGTACATTTGCAGGTGCGCCGTGCCCGGCATGGATACCTTATTTAAATAAGGCGGACACGAAATAAGGCGGACGCGGCGGGAAGGAGCGGATATTCATGAGCATGACAGGCGCCATCGTCAACGCGCTGGCCATCGTGGCCGGCGGTGCGGTCGGTCTGTTGTTTCAGCGGGGCATCCCCGAGCGCGTGAGCAAGACGGTCATGATCGGCCTCGGGCTGTGCGTGCTGTATATCGGCATCTCGGGCGCGTTTGCGTGCCAGAGCATTCTCATCGTCATCGTGGCCATGACGCTCGGCGCGGCCGCGGGCGCGCTGCTGAACATCGACGGGGCGATCCACCGCCTCGGCACGTGGGTCGAGGCGCACGTTCACCGGCACGAGGACGGCCCGTCGCTGGCCGAGGGCTTCGTCACGGCGAGCCTGCTGTGCTGCGTGGGCGCCATGGCGGTCAACGGCTCGCTCGATGCCGGCATCCGTGGCGACAACAGCATCCTGCTCACCAAGTCGATGATCGACCTTGTCTTCTGCGCCATGCTGGCCACAACGCTCGGCGCGGGCGTCATGCTCGCGGGCGCGGCGGTGTTCGTGGTCGAGGGGGCGCTCACGCTGCTGGCCGGGGCGATCGCGCCGCTGCTCTCGGAGGCGGCGATCGCAGACCTCACGTGCGCGGGTTCGCTGCTCGTGGCGGCCATCGGCCTCAATCAGACCGGTGCGACGAAGATCAAGGTGGCGGACTATTTGCCGGCGCTGCTGTTCGTGCCGCTCATCCGCTGGCTGGTCAGCCTGCCGGTCTGGCAGCAGCTTGCCGCGTGGTTTTGAGCGATACCATTTAAATATAGAAACACCCCGCCGCGACCGGCGGGGGGTTTTTTTGCATATTCAGGAGAGGGCCAGCGCGCGGATGCGGCCGAGGCCCGGCAGCACGCGGCCGAACAGCGACACGAGCGGCCCGACGATCAGCGCCGACACGACCGTGCCGATGCCGACGCCCTGCAGCCGGCCGAAAAACAGCAGCGACAGCGCGGACGCGATGACGATGAGCGACACGTCGAACACGAGCTTCACGCGGCCGAAGTCCTTGCCCGTCGCCTGTGCGAGCACGCGCACGAGTCCCTCGCCGGGCACGGTGATGACGTCCGGCGCGATCTCGATGCCGATGCCGAAGGAGTTGATGAGCAGGCCGAGCGTGAAAAAGAGGTAGCGCAGGGCGATTTTTTTGGCGTTCTGGCCGCGGGGCGCGGGGGACATGGACATTCTTCTTTCTGAAAAATTTGCGGATATAGAAATAGCGTAGCCGTTTTTGGGACAGTTGTCAAGGTCTGTACCACGAGGAAGCGCAAAAAACGCGCGCGGAGGGTTGTTTTTCCCGTGCGGTTGTGTTATGATACTCTTTCCCGCGGGAAGAAAGGGTGTGGGCACATGGGTTTCTGGCTCAACCAGGCGCTGGGTCTGCTCGGCAGCCTGATCGTGTTTGCTTCGGTACAATTCAATAACCGCCGCGTCATCCTCGCCGCGCAGGCCGCCGCCTGCCTGATGTGGATCGTGCACTACGGGCTGCTCGGTGCGACGACCGCCGCGACCATCAACATCCTGTCGTTCGCGCGCAGCGTCGTGTTTTACTTCAACGACCGCAAGTGGGCGCAGAGCCGCGCGTGGCTGTGGGCGTTTCTGGCGCTGTACGTCGTCAATACCGTCCTCACGTGGGCGGGGCCGATGAGCCTGCTGCCCGGCATCGCCATGAGCATGACGACGGTCGCGCTCTGGACGCGCGACATGCGCCGCACGCGCCTGCTTTACCTGACGAATTCGCCGTTCTGGTTCACGTATGATATCCTCGCGCGCTCGTACTCGTGCATGGTCATCGAGGCCATCGCCTTCGTGTCCTACGCCGTCGCCGTGTGGCGGTTTGACATCAAAAAACAGCCGCAGGCATGAAAAATATGCAAAAACTCCCCGCCGCTGGGCGGGGAGTTTTTCTGTTTTCAGGTTCTCGATGGATTTGTTTTACCACGTCAGCGCGTCGTCAAAGTCCACGAGGTCGGGCCGCACGGGCTCCTCGCCCATGACGGTCTGCATATAGAGGTTGACCTGCCGGCGCATGTCACGCTTGGAGATCGTGCGCGAATCGAGCAGATCCTGCGCCACCCAGAGCATATGCACGCCGCGCGCGGCCGCCTGCTCCTCGAACACGCCGCGCAGACCGTCCATGCCCTTGCAGGAGATCTGGTCGTACATGAGCACCATGTCGGCGTTGTACTGCTTGCAGACGATCCACAGCTCATCGAGCACGTTCGCGTAGCCGCCCTTCGTGTGCTTGCGCATGGTAGTGCGCTGGTAGCTGCGGGCGAGGTCGGCGAGCGCCTGATCTTGATCCTCCGTATTGATGATGATGTCGGAAATGAGCGACTCCATGCTCGCCACGACGTTGATGCCCCAGCAGTTTTCCGCCCAGACAGAGAAGTCGGGGTAGAAGTTCGCCGGGCACGACCACTCGACGCAGCGGTGGCGCATCGCGGGCGCACAGGGCTTTTTCTGCTGGTAGCCGCGCATCATGATGCGGTTGACGCGGCGGTCGGTGTCGAGAAAATGCGGGTCCATGCCGCCGGAGAGGTGGTAGAAAAACATACGGTAGATCCAGAACGTCTCGCCCGTCATCTGCGGGTAGGGCGTGCGGTTGACCTCCCACTTTTGCAGCTCGTACTCCGTCTCTTGATTGTAGACCTTCATGGCCCTGAAAAAGGCGTCCCAGTCGAACGTCTCGCCGGTCTGCTCCTCGATGAAGCGGATGAGCCCCCGCAGCTCCTCGACGGCGTAGTCCTGCACGGCCTCCTCATTGTAGCGGATGGGCACGCCGAAGTAGTACGTCGGGAGGTTGAAGTACCGGTCCTGATACGACGTCGTGGCGACGCTGCCGTCGCACGGCATGTTGCAGGCGACAAAGCACGTGCCGAGCTTGGGATATTCGTCGCGCAGGGCGCAGCCGGCCTCGGCCGAGGGCAGGGGGCAGACGTCGGCCGGGATGCCGAAGTTCTCGGCCGCGTCGAGGTACGGCGGCGTGATCTGCTGGTCGAGGATGGAGCACAGAAACACCGGCAGCACCTGCGCCGGCAGGTAGATGAGGTTCGGGAAGCCGGCCATGATCTCGCCGGGGACGAGCTCGTCAAAGAGCACGACCTTCTTGGACAGCTTGTTGCCGGGGTGGAAGTGCTCGTCGGCCACGAACGAGATGCGCAGCAGGTCGGTGGCCTTTTTCACGATGCGGTCGTACTGCGCGCGGGCCATGCGCAGCTGGTTGCCGCGCATACCGAGCGTGCCGCGGTCGACAAAGTTCGGGTAGGTCAGATAGGTCGCAAACCACTGGTAGCGAAACAGCGCGCGCACGGCCGACACCGGGCACTTGGCCACAAAGGCGACCATGTCCTTCCAGCACTTGAGCCACATGTAGAAATCGAACGCCGTGTCGCGCACGCCGCGCAGCTCGCGGTAGCGAAACTGGCCCTTCTCGGGGTTGAAGCGGTAAGTATAGTCATTGATGTGGCGGAGAAATTCCCGCAGGGAGCGTTTTTCCTTGTCAGCCATGGTCACTTGCCTCCTCTCTGCGCCTGGAGCTGCTTGATCTCCAGACTCTCGACGAATGCCTGCACGCGCGTGCGCAGCTGGCCGTTGCCGCCGGTGGCGTTCTGCCGGTCGACCGCGACGGACGGGATGCCGTAGTCGTGCGTGATGACGTGGCTCGCCAGCGCACGCTCATAGCCCCAGTACTCGCAGAACTTGAGCTGTTCGTACAGCACGCCCTGCGCGTGGTACTCCTCGCACAGGTCGCGCACGAGCCGCCAGCGGCCCTCCACCTTCTCGCGCTGCATGTAGCGCGGGCACTGGCTCGTAGTGAGGTAGTGCCGGGCGATGCTCTCGAGCACCGGCAGGTCGGGGTCGAGATGAATTTCCTCGCGGCCGGGCGTCGAGCCGAAGCAGAAGCGGTCGACCACGACGAGCGCGCCCGCCTCCTCCACGAGCTTGGTAAAGCCGGGGTCGTCGATCTCGCTGCCGACGACGGCGATCTTCACGCGGAAGTTCGGCTTGGCGTCGGGCTCGCGGTGACGCAGCTCCTCGAGCGTCTCGCGCAGCTTGTCGACGATGAGGTATTTCGGGCAGCAGTAGCTCACGAGGTTGAGGATGTGGTACTCATAGCCTGTGATGCGCGGGTTTTCCTCCTTGCGCAGCTGGCCGATCTCGGTCAGGATGCGGCAGACCTCGTTGTGCTCGGCCACGGCCTTGCGCAGCGCGTCGTCCGACACGTCCACGCCGTAGACCTCATGCAGCGGCTCGAGCACCTTGCGCCGGAGCTGGTCGACATAGTGGCGCACGGTATTGTCCGTGACCTTGAAGGGCATATCGAGGAAGGTCACGAAAAACTGCTCGTTGTCCACGAGGTGCAGCAGCTCGAAGTGCTCGAGCGCGCGGTTCATCTCCGAGCAGGTCTCCGTCGCCAGCAGGGCGGACAGGAAGTTGTAGCCCCCCTCGATGCCGCGCTCGAGCAGCGACTTGCAGTAGTCGCAGATGAAGTTGGACATGTAGTACGACGAGATGTCCAGCGATCCCGTCAGCGGCGCGCGCAGACGCACCGAGAAGCAGTCGCCGGTGTTGAGCAGCACCTCGGGCATGTGGTAGCAGGTGTAGGCCAGCGCGTGCTTCCCCTCGGCACACGCCTGCTGCACGAGCGGGTTGTTCGCGCTCTCGAGCAGCTTTTCAAATTCGTAAAGATACTTCAGGTCTTTCAAACGGCTCTCCCCTCCATGTTAAAAAAGTCGCATACTGGTAGACACATTATACAGGAAATTGTCCCATACCGCAATAGATTTTGAACATCTTTCCCGAAAATGTGCAAAAATCACCCACCCGTTTCCGTCGCCGCTGTGGTATAATGGGCGCAGAAAATCTGCAGGAGGTGCGCATCATGAAGCCCCAGTTTGCCAATGTGTTCAACGTCTCGGTCAATGACAACCGCTCGGAGTGCTCGCTGAGCTTTTACCATATGTATATGCAGCACAATTACACGCCCCAGCCCAAGGGCCTGATCGACATGCCGGAAAAGACGGTCGGCGAGGTCGCCAGCATCATGCTCACGCGCGAGGGGGCGCACGCGCTCACGCGCCTGCTCATCCAGAGCTTCGGCCTGCCGGAGGACAACGCATGAGCGCGGCGCAGACGCTCCGCCCCGGCCGCTACCGGCACTTCAAGGGGAAGGAATACGAGCTGCTCTTTGTCGCCACGCACTCGGAAACATTGGAGCCGATGGTCGTCTACCGCGCGCTCTACGGGGAGCGCGGCGTGTGGGTGCGCCCCGCCGCCATGTGGAGCGAGATGATCGAGCACGGTGGGCAGACCGTCCGCCGCTTCACGTATATTGGAGAATGATATTTCCAATGAGATGGGTTCTCGTTGGAAAGGGCTGCGGCCCGCTGCCGTGGTTTTGGGATTGACCCGCCGCCGGAAACGTGATACCATATTTTTGGTCACTATGTGCCGAAACCTGTCACCGAGGATGTGGGGATATGCGAAAAGCTCTCAAAACCGTCTTGTGCGTCGCACTTGTGCTGGCGCTGGCCGTGGTCATCGCGCTGCGCGTACTGCCGCCGATGAATGCCCCGGCGCAGTCCGCCGCCGCCACGCCCACCCCGGCCGCGGCCGCGGCCGTCGTGCCCACCCCCACGCCCGAGCCGGACAACGGCCTGCCGAAGGTCAACACCGGCAGCTGGGAGCTCACGCTCGTCAATGCGCAAAACTCCATCGGCGAGGCCGTGCCGGAGAATCTGGCCGAGCTCGAGAGCGGCCGGTATTTTGACGCCCGCGCCGTGGACGCACTGAAAGATTTCATCGCCGGCGCGCGCGCCGAGGGGCTGAGCGTGTGCCTGTCGAGCGCGTACCGCAGCTATAACGAGCAGACGTATCTCTTTAACCGCAAGGTCAGCCAGTGCGGCGGCGACGAGGCCGCGGCCGCCCGCATCGTCAACCGTCCCGGCACGAGCGAGCATCAGCTCGGCCTGTGCGCCGACATCACGGACAAGTTCTACGAGGTCAAGACGCGGGAGCTCGAAAAGACCGCGCTCTACCAGTGGATGTACGCCCACTGCCAGGACTACGGCTTCATCCTGCGCTACCCCGCCGACAAGCAGGACATCACCGGCGTCATGTATGAGCCGTGGCACTTCCGCTACGTCGGCAAGGAGGCGGCTGCGTACATCATGGGCAACGGCCTCTGCCTCGAGGAGTTCCTCGACCTGTACAAATGAATCTGATCGGGGCGCTTCCTGCAGGAAGTGCCCCGGATTTGTGCGTTTTGCTGCAAAATTTTAGGCAAAATCTGTAGGAATTGTGAAAACATTCGCTTGTAATCTTGCATTTTCTCTGGTAAACTATAAGTAACTGAAAAAGAAAGGAGCGTGATAACGTTATGCGTACCAACCAAGTCCAGGACCTGGACGATCTGATCTTCTCGGACAGCAGCTGGCAGCCCAGCAGCAAGTGAGAAGCCATAGAGCCGGATGACGCCACGCCATGTGCGTGGATTTTTTATATTTAAAATGCGATTCCCAGCCGGCCTCCGCGCGAAAAACGGTTGCAATTTTCGCGGCCGTGTGCTACGAATAGAGCAGAAACGAAACAGGAGGCTGATCTCTATGGCATTCATCCGCAAGCTCCCCGACACGCCCGAGCGCCTTGAGCACCTCAAGGGCGGCGCCGGCCACCTTGAGCGCTATGCGCTCCTTTCCCCGGAGGAGATGCTCGGCGCCGGCACGGTCTGCGCCCGCATGGTGCTGCAGCCCGGCTGCGAAGTCGGCGAGCACACCCACCACGGCAACTACGAAGTGTACTACTTCCTCTCCGGGCACGGTGTTTACCGCAGCAACGGCGAAACGACGACCGTGGACGCCGGCACCGTGACCTTCACGGGCGACGGCGAGAGTCACGCCCTGCGCAATGACGGCCCGGAGCCGCTGGAGTTCATGGCCTTTGTGCTCAATCTCCCCGCGCAGGCATAAAGGAACAGCCTTCCCCTTGCCGGGAAAGCCGTCCGTTTAAAAACCAATCAGCGGGCATCCGTCGGATGCCCGCTGATCTTATGTATGCACTTACTTGCTCTTGATGTATGCGTCGATGGCAGCGGCGGCCTTCTTGCCGGCGCCCATCGCCTTGATGACGGTGGCCGCACCGGTGACGGCGTCGCCGCCGGCGAACACGCCGTCCTTCATGGTCGTCACGGTGTCGTCCTTGACGACGATGCCGCCGCGGTCGCTGTACTCGAGGTCCGGCGTCGCCTTGCGCAGCAGCGGGTTGGGGGAGGTGCCCAGCGCCATGATGACGGAGTCGCAGGCCATCTCAAACTCGCTGCCCGGCACTTCGATCGGACGGCGGCGGCCCTTCTCGTCGGGCTCGCCGAGCTCCATACGGATGCACTTGAGGCCGCGCACCCAGCCCTTGTCATCGGCCAGGATCTCGACCGGGTTGCACAGCAGGTGGAAGTTGATGCCCTCTTCCTTCGCGTGCTCGTACTCTTCCTTGCGGGCGGGAATCTCCTCCTCGCCGCGGCGGTACACGACCGTCACGTCCGCGCCCAGACGCTTGGCGCAGCGCGCGGCGTCCATGGCGACGTTGCCTGCGCCGACGACGGCCGTCACGTGGATGGGCATGAGCGGGGTGTCGTAGCGCTCGTCGTAAGCGTGCATGAGGTTGATGCGGGTGAGGAACTCGTTGGCGGAGAACACGCCGCAGTAGCTCAGGCCCGGGATGTTCTGGAACTTCGGCAGACCGGCGCCGGAGCCGATGAACACGGCCTCGTACTTGTCGTCGCCGAGGAGGTGGTCGGCGTCCTTGCCGAGCAGCTCGTCGATGCTCATGCACTTGCCGATGGTCGCGTCGCACACGATGTTGACGCCCATGGCCACGAGCTTGTCGATCTCCTTCTGCACGATGGCCTTCGGCAGACGGAACTCGGGGATGCCGTAAGCCAGCACGCCGCCGGCCTTGTGGAAGTGCTCATAGACGGTCACGTCGTAGCCGAGCTTGGCCAGGTCGCTCGCGCAGGCGAGACCGGACGGGCCGGAGCCGATGACGGCGACGCGGTGGCCGTTCGTGGCGATCTTCTCGGGCATCTCGTCGGCGTTCTCGCGGTTCCAGTCGGCGACGAAGCGCTCCAGACGGCCGATGCCGACGGGCTCGCCCTTGATGCCGCGCACGCACTTGCTCTCGCACTGCTTCTCTTGCGGGCAGACGCGGCCGCAGATGGCGGGCAGGGAGCTGTCCTCGAGGATCTTGTGGTAAGCGCCCTTGAAGTCCTGCTCACGGACGCGGGCGATGAACTGCGGGATCTTGACATTGACCGGGCAGCCGGACATGCAGGCCGGGCGCGGGCAATTCAGGCAGCGGTTGGCCTCATCGACCGCCATCTCGACGGTGTAGCCAAGCGCGACTTCTTCAAAATTCTTATTGCGGACGTTCGGGTCCTGCTCCGGGATCGGATTCTTTTTGGGAGACATATTCGCCATGATTACTTCTCCTCCTTCTTCTGCGCGGCTTCCTCGGCGTCGGCCATGGCCTGCAGATTGCAGTAGTGGTGGCGGCGCTCGAACACCTTCTGCTCCTGTGCCTCATAGATCTTGGAACGGGCGATCGCCTCGTCAAAATCGACGAGGTGGCCGTCGAACTCCGGGCCGTCGACGCAGGTGAACTTCATCTTGCCGTCCACGGTCAGGCGGCAGCCGCCGCACATGCCGGAACCGTCGATCATGATGCAGTTCATATCGACCATCGTGGCCACGCCGTATTCCTTCGTGATCTGGCACACGAACTTCATCATCGGCAGCGGGCCGATGCAGATGCAGTGGTCGTACTGCTGGCCCTCGGCCTTGGCCTTCTCGAGCAGCTCCTTGAGCTTGACGGTCGTGAAGCCCTTCTCGCCGTAGGTGCCGTCGTCGGTCATCATGTACAGATGATCGCAGCAGGCGCGCATCTCGTCCTCGAGCACGACGATGCCCTTGGTGCGGAAGCCCGCGATGATGTCGACATCGCAGCCGAGGCGGTGCGCCTCCTTGGCCTGCGGCCACGCGATGGCGCAGCCGGAGCCGCCGCCGACGACCACGACCTTGTGCATGTTGTCAAACTCGGCGGGGTTGCCGAGCGGGCCGACAACGTCGGCCACATAGTCGCCGGCCTTCTTGCTGGCGAGCAGGGCCGTCGTGCTGCCGACGCGCTGCATGATGACCGACACGGTGCCGGCCTCACGATCGTAGGAAGAGATCGTGATGGGCATGCGCTCGCCGAACTCGTCGACGCGGAACATCAGGAACTGACCCGGCTGTGCCTTGCGGGCGACGAGCGGGGCCTCGAACGTGACGCGGAACATATTGTCAGATAATCTTTCGTTATTGACGATTTTGAACATGAAAATCACCTCAAGGCCCTATTATAACGGAATCGCATATTTTCCACAAGGGAGAAACGGAAAATCTAAATTTTAACATGAAAATTGACGAAAAACTGTGGACTTGCACAAAATTTTCCCTGCTTTTCTGGGCAGAAAAGCGGATGCTTTCGTGGGAAAATCGCGGAGTGCGCCGAGTCATTCGGTGTGTTTTGCAGCCGGAAAACGGAAAATTTGGCCGGGCGGAATGGAAAAGAAAGCCGCCCGCCCCATCC
>OGZK01001537.1_pt1 | contig 21786 bp, 22 predicted proteins | sample 1576791 | NCBI WGS metagenome assembly OGZK01 (sample SAMEA3541556, study PRJEB24748) | human gut metagenome | biome: human gut; feature: human-associated habitat; material: faeces | place: China | collected 2012
GACACTGCCGCTGACGGCGAGCAGGCTGTGAAGAAGTTCACCCAATCGCCCGAGGGCACATATGACGCTATCCTTATGGATATAATGATGCCCGTTATGGACGGATATGCCGCCACAAAGGCGATAAGAGAGTATGACAGACCCGACGCCAAAACTATCCCCATAATCGCCATGACCGCCAACGCCTTTGCGGAGGACGTTCTGAAGTGCAAAAGCGCAGGCATGAACGACCATCTGGCAAAGCCACTGGTGCTTGACACTGTTATGAAAACACTTGCAAAGTACAAAGCCCCCGCTAAAGCGCAATAATTAGTATAACATATCGGCTGCTGCAGTTTTGCTGTAACAGCCGATTTTTTGTCTCCTGTTCTTTAAACGGCTGTCCTTACATATAAATTACCAACCAAGGATAATCATACAGCCAAAGGAGACGCAGATATGTCACAAAGCATATTGGAACGGGAATATGAAGTCCGCCCGAAAAAGCAGGGCGGCGGAATGGGACTTACCTCGGAAGAGGCGGCGGCACTGTTAAAGGAATACGGCGAGAACACTCTGCTATCGGACAAGAAAGCAAAGCCTCTCAGGATATTCTTAGGGCAGTTCAGGGACGTTATGGTCATGATACTCCTTATTGCCGCAGGAATATCCGCATTCATCGGCGAAACTGCGGATGCTGTGACCATTATAATCATAGTGATGCTCAACGCCATACTGGGCTTTATCCAGGAGTACCGCACTGAAAAAACTTTGCTGGCGCTTAAAAGTATGTCCGCCCCCAGTGCAAAGGTCTGCCGTGACGGTCATATGACAGTTATCCCCGCTTCCCAGCTTGTTCCGGGAGACATCATCTCGGTAGAGGCAGGCGACAAGGTGGCAGCGGACGCAGTTCTGCTCACCGCCAAGGGACTTATGGCGGAGGAAAGCATTCTAACAGGGGAAAGCGAGCCTGTTGCCAAGCGCTGCGGCAACACATCGGACAAGGATAACTCCGCAGGCAAGGAGAACATCATCTACAGCGGCACCATGATAACCAAAGGCACAGCCCGTGCAAAGGTCATAGCCACAGGCGTTAATGCCCAGATGGGCAAAATATCCGATATGCTCACCGACATCGAGGACGAGGAAACTCCCCTGCAAAAGCGCCTCGGAGAGCTGGGAAAGATCGTTGCAATCATCTGCATAGCCGTCTGCTTCATTGTGGCAGGGGCAGGCATTTTAAAGGGCGAGCCTGTTTTCGATATGCTCATGACAGGCATAACGATCGCCATAGCGGCTATCCCCGAGGGGCTTCCCGCCACAGTCACCATTGCGCTTGCGCTGGCTGTCAGCCGAATGCTCAGCAAAAATGCCCTTGTTCACAAGCTCCACTCCGTGGAAACTCTGGGCTGCACATCGGTCATCTGCACCGACAAGACGGGAACTATCACCGAAAACAAAATGACCGTCCGCAAGGCGTGGACAGATGAGGGCGAATACGATTTTTCGGGTCAGGGCTACCGCCGTAGGGGAAATATCCGCTGCGGAGAAGATATCGTCACAAAAATGTCCTCCAAGCCCCTGTGCGAAATGCTCCGCTGCGGAGTGCTCTGCAACAATGGCGATATTGCCACCCAAGATAGCATTGCAAGCGATACATCCGACATCGGCGAATGGTCAGCCGCAGGCGACCCCACCGAAACAGCTCTCCTTATTGCCGCAGCTAAGGGCGGAATGAGCCACAGCGCCGAAAGGACAGCTTTCAGGCGCCTGGACGAGATACCCTTTGACAGCGACACAAGGCGAATGACCGTGACCGTCCGCACTCCCTCGGGGGACACATCATCATACACCAAGGGCGCTGCGGATATTATCCTCAGCCGCTGCACGGAGATACTTACCTCAGGCGGCGTAAAGCCTCTGGGCTACAGCACACGCAAAAGGATAGAAGATGCCTGCGCCGAAATGTCCTCAGCAGCACTGCGGGTTTTGGCATTTGCATACAAGCCCAAGGGGGATAACAGCCCCGACTCGGGAATGGTATTTCTCGGACTTATGGGAATGTCCGACCCTCCCCGTGAAGAGGCAAAAAAAGCCGTCCGACTCTGCCGTGAAGCAGGTATCAGGACTGTAATGATAACAGGCGACCACAGGAACACCGCTGCCGCCGTAGCAAGGCAGGCAGGCATTTTAAGGGAAAACTCCCCCGAAAGCGCAGTCATCACGGGAGCGGAGCTGGAAAATATGTCCGACAGCGAGCTTGAAAAGGCAGCCGCAGGCGCAAACGTGTTTGCACGGGTCTCCCCTGCCGACAAGCTGAGGATAGTCAGGGCCTACAAGCGTCTGGGGCACATAGTCACCATGACAGGCGACGGCGTGAACGACGCTCCTGCCGTAAAGGAGGCGGACATCGGCGTTGCCATGGGCATCACAGGCACGGACGTTACCCGTCAGGCGGCGGATATGGTGCTGCTGGACGATAACTTTGCCACCCTTGTAAGCGCCGTGGAGCAGGGCCGTGGCATATATGCAAATATCCGCAAATTTGTCCGCTACCTGCTTTCCTGCAACATAGGCGAGGTGCTGACCATGTTTCTCGGCATAATCTCGGGAATGCCCATGGTGCTTATGCCCTCACAGATACTGCTGGTAAATCTGGTAACCGATGGTCTGCCTGCCGTGGCGCTGGGCGTAGAGCCTTGCGGCGAGGAGAATATGAGAAAGCCCCCACGCCACAAGGACGAAAGCTTTTTCTCAGGCGGACTTATGTTCCGCATAGTTTTCAGGGGCATACTCATCGGCATATGCACCCTTGCATGCTTCACGGTAATGCTCCGTACAGGCGCAGGTCTGGGAGCCGCCCGCACGGGAGCGCTGCTGACGCTGGTAATGTCACAGCTTTTCCACGTTTTCGAGTGCAAATCCGAGACAAAGAACATCTTCACCGTTCCCTACTTCAACAACCCCAAGCTTATACTTGCGGTGCTGTGCTCGGCAGCGGCAATATTCGGCGCAATCTATTTTCCGCCCCTCCAGACCGTGTTCAGAACAGTTCCTCTGAACGGTGAGCAGGTGCTCATCTCTCTGGCTCTTGCCTTTGCCGCTCCCCTCTTGCAGTGCTTTGCAAGGCACAGGTAATGAAATATAGACAAAACACGCCCCGCAGGCTTACTGTGGGGCGTGTTGTCATATTCCTGTTTTTTCTCTCATACTAAGAACCAATTAAAAACTATACAAAAAATCGAGCATAATCTTGCGTATATGGATTATGCGATGATTTTTTGTCTATAGTTTTATTGGTGATTAGTATCAGGCGGTCTCTGAGATACTCATATCTCAGCCGCTTTTCTTCCTTGGCAAAATGCACTTCTCTGAGCTGTTCGGGGTTATTTTCGTAGCACAGCTTTTCATCGCCGAACTGCTCGCTGGTAAGGTCAAAAACGCAGTCGCCTATAACATTGTAGCAGTGATAATTGCCGCCGCTGCGAAGTATGCCGTAAACCTTTCCGCCGAAAATATCCTGAGCAAGGAATGCGGTTATTGAGCACTGACCCAGAGTTTTATTATCCTCCGACCACTTATCCCTGAGCCTTGGGGCGCAGGTGTCAGCGCACCATATGCCGCACAGCATATCATAAAGCATTCTCGGGTCTTTTATCGCCTTGTATTCGTCATTTGCGGGAGGAACATCTGCCCTTTCCCAGCCGTAAAATTTATATTCCATATTATCCTTTCATAAGCAAGGCTTCAAGCGCTTTTTCAAACATCTCGTCCTGCTGCGGCGTGCGCTTGGGGCAGCCTTTAAGCCTGCCGCCGCTTCTGCGCACCTTTTTGCCTATGGCACGAAATTCCAGCAGACCCGAGATGTTCCCGTCCGAATACTGCTTTCCATCCTGATTTATCACCAACGCCGACCTGCCAAGGCACATTGCCGCCAGACCGTAATCCTGAGTGACGGCTATGTCCCCTGCCGAAAGCATATTTACCAGCCTGAAATCAACGCTGTCAGCGCCCTTTTCCACCACGATAGTTTCCGCTCCCTCACGCTCTATCCTGTGGCAGGTGTCGCAGAGGATAACGCAGCCAACGTGATATTTTTTCGCCAGCCTTACCGTGATATCCACCACAGGGCAGCCGTCTGCGTCAATATAAATTTTCATATCAAACGCTCATTTCGTTGAGCAGGTCATTTTTCTTGTCCCACAGCTTCTTTGAAAGGTCAACGTAATACTCGTGGGGATTTTCAAATCTTGTTACCTCTCTCCAGAGCGTGCCTATCTGCTCACGGCAGAAATCACGTATCTCCGTTGCGGAGGGGGACTCATATACGCACTCGCCCTTGTCAAATATCTGCACAAGAAGCTTCTTTGCGGTAAAGTCGGTGACAGTCTTTTTCTTGTAAGGGTGCTCAGGGTCAAAAATGGTGTAGGGCTTGGTGTCATCTACCTCTTCGCCGTAGCAGGTGATAAGGTCGGCAATGGCCTTGCCGGTGGTCTTGTCGTAAAATCTCCAAAGCTCCTTGAAATCGGGAGTGGTTATCTTGGTAACATTTTCCGAAAGCTTTATCTTGGGGATTATTTGCCCGTCCTTTTCAACGGCTGTGAGCTTGTAAACTCCGCCGAAAACAGGCTCGCTCCTTGATGTGATAAGACGCTCGCCTACGCCGAAGCTGTCGATGCACGCACCCTGACGGAGAATATCCTCGATGATATATTCGTCAAGGGAGTTGGAAATGCAGATCTTTGCATTGGGGAAGCCCGCATCGTCCAGCATCTTTCTTGCTTTTCTTGAAAGGTATGTGATATCTCCGCTGTCAATGCGTATGCCTGCAGGCTCATGGCCCTCTGCCCTAAGCTCGTTGAACACCTTGATAGCGTTGGGTATGCCCGATTTAAGCACATTGTAGGTATCCACCAGAAGCAGGCAGGCATCGGGATAGCACTTGGCATATGCCCTGAAAGCATCAAGCTCGGAATCGAACATCTGCACCCAGCTGTGAGCCATGGTTCCCAGAGCGGGAGTGCCCATTTCCTTGTCGGAGATGGTGCAGGCAGTTCCCGCACAGCCGCCGATATATGCAGCTCTTGCGCCGTAGATAGCGCCGTCGCTTCCCTGAGCACGCCTTGAGCCGAACTCCATAACAGCTCTGCCGTCAGCAGCCTTTACGATACGTGCCGCCTTTGTGGCGATAAGGCACTGGTGATTTATGCAGAGCAGCAGCATGGTCTCCATAAGCTGAGCCTGGATCGCAGGGCCTTTTACAATGACCAGCGGCTCATTTGGGAAAACGGGAGTTCCCTCGGGGATAGCCCACACGTCGCAGGAGAACTTGAAGTTTCTCAGATAATCAAGAAACTTTTCGGAAAATATCTTCTTGTCCCTGAGATATGCAATGTCCTCGTCTGTAAAGGACAGCTTCTTGATATAGTTTATAGCCTGCTCCAGTCCGCACATAACCGCAAAGCCGCCGTTATCGGGGACTTTTCTGAAATAAAGGTCAAAGCAGCACACGGTATCGGCAAGCCCGTTTTCAAGATAGCCGTTGCCCATGGTCAGCTCGTAGAAATCTGTGAGAAGTGTAAGATTACGGTCGTTCATCACGCACATATCCTTTCATATTATTTTTTATATTTTTACTCTGTAACAGCGCTTACAAACCTGATACCGCTGTCCTTCATAAGCTTGTAGGCAGCAAGATTTGTGAAATCGCTGCTGTGATAGGGAGCGTCATAGGTCTCGACGCAGTTCACGGGAACGATTATGGACACCGCCTCGTTTTTCTGGGTGAAATATGTTTTAAGGCTCAGGCAGAACTGCATAACGCAGATATCGGTGCAGTCGCCTGTGACGATAAATGTATCTATCTCGGGGTGGCACTCCAGCAGGTCTCTGAACTTTTTCTCGTGAAAGCCGTTGGTGGAGTTTTTGGGGATAAGGATATAGTCCCCCGCAGCTTTAAGCTCATCGACCACTTCCGACTCGGAGGTATTTTCGATACAGTGGGGAGGAAACGAAAGAAACTCAGCCGCATTTTCCTTGTGGCAGTCCGCAAAAGCAGCGGTAAGGATACCCGCATGAGAGCAAGCACTGAGCAGCCTTGCATTCGGCTTGATTATATCCTCTATCCGTGCGGAAGCCATAGCGCCCTCACGGATAAATCCGTTGACGATATCCATAAACACCGCCATGGCTGATTTCTTTGACACAGCTGACAGCTTCATTTCGGGGAGAGAGGCAATTTCATTAAGAAGCGACTGAGCCTCAGCTGCAATGCGGGAGGTGCTGTTTTCGGTAAATTTCATATTATCGGCTTCCTTTCCGTATGAATGTTATATAAACATTATACCACGGCGTGCCAGAATTGTAAATAGCAAATTGGCAGGCAAAGAAGCTGCAGAGGTCAGGCAAATTATATTCACAGTTTATTTACCCATTGCTACCAATGTGAAAATCTTACGTTGATTGACTTATCTGCCCGAAAGTTGTATAATAGACCTGATAATAGCTTCCGCATAGGCGGAGGCAATACTGCAATGTTATTATGGGAGATAATACGCAATGAGCAAATTCAGGAAACAGCATATGTCCATCGACTGGCATGAGATCGTAGGAGAAGAAAACTACGAGCCTGCGGTGAACGCCACTCTTAAGGAAAAAGCCTCGCTGGTCGAGCGTGTGGGAATGATGATGCTTTCGGTGGGAACGGGAGCATGGAGAGTACGTGCTTCGATGAACAAAATAGCCCGTGCGCTGGGCATTGTGTGCAATGCGGATATCGGCCTGCTGACAATCGAATGTACCTGCATAGAAAACGGCGATACATATACAAATGAGATAACCCTCAGCACCACAGGCGTAAACACCGACAAGCTCAACGAGCTTGAGCATTTTGCGGATGGCTTTGCGGAAAGGGTCACAAAATACTCGGTACTGCAGTTTCATCGGATACTTGACAAAATTTCCGAGATACCGCCCAATTACAAAGCATGGAATTTGGGCCTGGCATCGGGTCTTGCCTGCTGCGGATTTACATTTCTTCTGGGCGGCGGGCCTGTTGAAATGATCCTTGCATTCTTCGGTGCAGGCGTGGGAATGTACGTCAGAAAAAAACTGCTGGAGCGCCACATCACTCTGCTTGCAAACGTGGCTGCTGGTGTTGCCGCCGCCTGCTGTACATACCTGCTGCTTTTCAAGCTTTTTGAGGTGATTTTCAACGTCTCCAGTGTTCATCAGTCGGGATACATCTGCTCCATGCTGTTCGTGATACCCGGCTTCCCGCTGATAACCGGCGGCATCGACCTTGCAAAGCTGGATCTAAGATCGGGTCTGGAGCGCATCACATACGCTCTGCTGATAATACTGATGGCAACAATAACGGGCTGGGTGGTTGCACTGCTGCTCCACTTCTCGCCCGCAGATTTTCCCGAGCTGGAGATGGCTCCGCTGCTTAAAATGGTCATAAGGATCATCACAAGCTTCTGCGGAGTATATGGCTTCTCACTCATGTTCAACAGTAAGCGCAAAATGGCAGCCTGCGCAGGACTTATAGGAATGATAGCCAACACAACACGTCTGGAGCTTATTGATTTCACCCCCATACCCGCAGGCGTTGCTGCATTCATCGGAGCTATGATAGCAGGACTTCTTGCATCGGCGATGAAATCAAAGGCAGGCTATCCCAGAATAACCCTTACAGTTCCGTCAATAGTTATCATGGTCCCCGGAATGTTCCTGTACAAAGGCATCTATTATCTTGGCTCATATGATATCTCAACGGGCGGAATGTGGCTCACAAAGGCTTTCCTGATAATCATATCGCTTCCCTTGGGTCTGATTTTCGCAAGAATATTCACGGACAATAATTTCAGACAAAGCAGCTGATATTCTGAAAAACCTCCGTTCTCTTTACTGATGTTGTAAAGAAGGCGGAGGTTTTGCTGTTACCTCTATTTTCAATACAAAAGGCATTAACCGAATCCTTAATTTATACTAATCCTCAATCAACCTATAGACAAATCCTCGGCTGAAATAAGCCCATTCTTCGTCAAGCTCCCTTGCCGGGCGACAAGCCCGCCTGCAGTCGCTTTCCTAGACTGGTCTTATTTCATCTGTCGGCTTTGTCTATAGAACGATTAAAGATTAGTATTATTGTGATTTATTCAGGCAAAACAATTCATTCAAAACAATTCATTACCACATTTAATCGTGAGTTCAAACCAAGCTTTTTTCTGAAATGAGCTATAAAATAAAAGAAGTCCGTGGATGACGTATCTACGGACTTCTTTTGGCAATATCTGCCAAGATATGGCAGGGGCAGAGAGCGCAAGTGCGAACAAGCTGTTTGCGGTATATTCAGAATGGTGTGAGCAATACTGCGAGTATCGTATGAGCAGCACGAAGTTTGGTATGGAGATGTCAAAGAGGTTTCCGAAGCTTCGCACCAGTGCAGGGCAAATTTACCGTGGCATTGCGCTGAGTGATGTACCCCAAAGCAAATCACGGTAAATTATTAGCGTTCAGTGTAGGGTATGTAGGGTTTACCCTAAAATAAAAAAGTATTTTATAAATAATATATAAAAAGGTATTGAAATACGCTCCGAACTATACATACCCTACACTACCATACATCAAATCAAAAGGAGTGATCGCCTGTGACCGAGCAGGAAATAAAGAAACTTGAACATCAGGCATACGACGGCAACATTAACATTGACCCTCTTCCCGCTCCCGAATACCGATATTTTGACCGTATCCGCAGACTTTACAAAAGATACAAGTTTGACAAAAATATGCCCAAGGATTTTGCCGAACGCATGAAGCGGATAGCGTACTCGGAATATCGTCAGGACACAGAGCTACGCACCAGATACACGCTGATGTATGTGCAGTATCAATACAACATTAAGCAGGCGGGCACTCTCAGGAGCGAGCTTGAAAAGTCCGACGATATTTACGATATCGCCGACAAGGCAGTAATGATAGTGGGACTGCTCACGGGAGATCTGGGACTGAGGAAGAGAATGAATACAAAATTAAAAGGAGCGACAAACTATGAGGACATACATACCAAAATATCTTGACAAAGAGGTTTACAAGCGTGTGCTTTCCGTGGCACGCAGCTATGAGGATAACAAGCGCCGAATAAAATCCATTGAATTTGACAGGATATACAGCACGCCTGACTGCACTGTGCATGGCAGCGGGATATCCAAGCCCGTTCAGTCGGTAACGGAGCAGATTGAAAAGCATACCGCTCTGCTGCGAAAGCGGGTTTCTGCTGTTGACAGAGCACTTGCGGTATTTCCGGATCACGAACAGCGTTTTATTATGCAGAACGTCTGCGGAAGCACTCCTATGATATATTGTGATACACTGAACTGTGAGCGCACATGTCAGGCTATACGCCACGATTTTCTGATAACTCTTGCATCCGAGCTTGGAGAAATTCTTTAAATCTGTGCGGGTACGGGGCAATTTTCTGATGTATTATTATATCATGCAAAGAATGCAAAATCGCCTGCTCGGCACCTCACGGCCGTCAGGCGATATTCTTTGCTGATTTTTCTCCATTTTTAGCATTTTTTAAATTAATTTCCAAATTTTGTTGACATATTTGTTTTTTTGTGATATTATGTAGAAAATATTTTACGTGAGGTGTAACATATATGGCAACAGAAATGACAACTAAGCCTATTCAAATTTGCTCTATTGAGCTTGTAAACGGAGATGGAAATCCCTTAAACCTAAGTGTTGCAAAGTTCTTTCTAAACTTTAAGCAGGCAGTTGAAGAAAAAACGATATCCCCTTCGGTTTATTTAAATGGTAGAAAAACAAACATATTTAGATATACACATAATGACTATAACGGCAACGATTCCTTCATCGTCCCATTAGGTCATCTTAAAACCGGTGTGGTTTATAGGCAAAGCGAAAAAGATCAGCTAAATATTTCTGAGCTTACAGGTAACTTATATAACATAAATATGTTATATTATGATTCAAGATATAATATAGTATTACTAACCAATTTTAAGGAAGCTCCAAGTGCAAAAAATATATGTAGTTATTTTAATAGTTATATCCATAATACGGATATTAAGCTTCAAATTTTACCGCTTGTCAAAACAACTACAATAGAAAATATAGAAAAATCAAACGAAGTTAAATCAGTTATAATTACTTTGGATTTAGGTTACGATATTAGCAAATATACTGATAATATGAGAGTCCTCGAAAATCCAACTATAAAAGTTTTTAAAGATATGTTTGATATATTCAAACAAACTTCTAAAATTTTGAACAGTAATGAGATTGCATTAAATCTTAACGTTGGTGACAAAAAGCATCATAGTACAATGTCAAAAGCACAAATATGTGATGTCCTTCGTGCACTTAACATAGGTGATAATGACTGCATTAAGCAAATTCAGGTAAACTATAGAAAGTCTTCCAGTGAAAAAATTGAAAAAGCTTATCTTAAAGAACGAGATATATTCATAAAGGATAATGTGAGATGTTTACGTTCTATAGTAGGCTTAGATAATGCAATACTTGAACAATCAAATGAGATTATTGCAAACAATATTATAGATATCAATAGTTATCAAACCGAAAGAAGGGGACGTATGATTCCAACATCAAGTGAAATAATATTTAAAAACCCACCAGAAATTATTGATTTAAGTAAAGAGGCAAGCAATGAATGATAACACCAAAAAAGCAATAAGAAATCAAATCATTTGCGATGTATTTTGGATATTGATTTTTTGTCTTTTAATATATTACTTCTATCCGACAATTAAAGCTTTATTGCCGGATAGCTATAACATATCAGAGACAGTAAAACAGATGTGTTCTTTTTGGGAAGCTTGCATAGCAATATATATTGGCGTTATTTCTATATTTGCTACAGCCAGAACAAGCGTAGCCGACAAGCTCTCAAAGGAAAATAAGCATTATAATTTCATAGTATCAACAAGTTCAGGATTCACAAGCACTGTTATAACGCTCATCTTATCTTACATCTTTTATGATATTCACTACATTGCCAAAATATTTACAGTAGCAATGATCATTATTTCATTTTTTAAAATAATAGTATTTTTTTCAATTGTGCTTATCATATTTTCCTTAAACGTTTCGTCATCATGTAATGAAGCAGCTTCAGAAGAAGGAAAGCATAATGAAATAATTAACGCACTAAATAGGATTCAAAATATTCTTTCTGATATCATCAGAAAAAATAATAAATAACTTATTATCCGCTTGCAAAACCGCAGGCGGATTTTTTTATACTCCAAACCAAGCAGGTGGTGACCCGTGAATGAAAAAAATCTAATACCGCAGTCTCACGAGCTAACAGTCGAGGAACAGTCGAACGGCGGCAAGGCATCGGGTGAGGCAAGGCGGCGCAAAAAGGATATGAAGCAGAAGATGAAAGCTCTGCTTGAACTTCCCGCTGCTGCCAATGACAGGGAGCAGCTTGAAGCTCTCGGTGTTTCTCCCGATGATATGGACAACGAGATGGTGCTTGTTATGTCTATGTTTCTCAGTGCTGCTCAGGGCGATACAAAGGCGTTTGACAGGGTGATACAGATACTCGGCAAGGATATTGCGCACGAGGAGCTTGCCCTTAAAAAGCGTGAGCTTAAGCTTAAGGAAGAATTTCCCGGGGATAACGGCTTTTACAGCGGCTATATGGACAGGTGGCAGGACATTTACGAGGGTTGCCCCAAATGGCGTGAGGTGAAGCGTGCAGGCTTGAACAGGGGCACTGTGCGGCAGATGAATATGCTGAACACGGCGAAAATTCTGTGCGACGAGTTTTCTCACAAGTGCTTTGCGGAGCAGGTGGACATATCCTGCGGGTCAAAGGAATATGACGACTTTATCCTTGATTTCCTCTGTCGTGAGGGCTTCTGGAAGAACATTCCCCGACTGCTTTCGGCGGCGTTTGCTCAGGGCGGCTGTGTTCTGAGGGAATACATAGAACGGGGCAGGGTGCGGCTCTCGTTTGTTGAGGGGCGGCAGTTCTACCCATTGAAATGGGACAACAGGGACATTACCGAGGGCATTTTCGGCACGGTATCAGCCAAGGGCAAATATTATTACACGTTATTCGAGAAGCATTCCGTCAAGGGTGATAATATCCTTGTAGAATGCTTTTTGTTTAAGTCCTCCGACCCCAATGCTCCGGGTGACAGAGTGCCGCTGTCGGTGCTTTATCCCGATATGGCAGACACGTTCACATATGCTATGGACACTCCCCTGTTTCAGTATTTCAAGACCGATTTTCCAAGCAACATTCCCACGGAGCTGCCTCTCGGCATAAGCTGCTTTGCAAACTGCGAGGACACGCTCAAAGCCCTTGATGTGGCGTTTGACAGCTTTGCCCGTGAGTTTGTTCTCGGAAAGAAGAGAATAATCGTGCCAAGCTCCTGCATTCGTACTGTGGTCAATACCGAAACGGGTAAGACAGAGCGGTATTTTGACGCTGATGACGAGGTTTATCAGGCACTGAAATGCGATGAGGAAAAGGACCTGAAAATCACGGACAACACGGTAACGCTGAGAATACAGGAACACGTTGACGGCATAAATGCGCTGCTGAATATTCTGTGCTTTCAGGTGGGGCTTTCTCCCGGCTCGCTGTCATTCGACAAGGCGGGCGGAGTTAAGACCGCAACCGAGGTGGTTTCCGAGGAAAACAAGACGGCTGTTACGATACGCTGTCAGAAAAATCTCCTCGTTGAGTTCATTGAGGAAATGTGCAGGGCTGTGCTCAGGCTTGCGATGATCACGGGTGAAGTCCCGAACGGTGATCTTGAGGTCACTGTGGCGTTTAAGGACAGCGTTGTTATTGATGACAACACGCTTATCGCAAACAACATCAGTCTTGTAACGGCGGGGCTAAAGTCAAAGATTTCTGCCATTATGGAGGTTATGAAATGCGATGAAGAGGCGGCAAAGCGGGAGCTTGAACGGATAAATGCGGAGAGTGCTGTTCTTGGAGTTTCGGACGGTGACGGCTTTGTAGCTTCGGGCGGTGATGCAGGTGACAAGGGAACAGTATGACGAGCTTTCGGCGCCTCTGGTGCGGGTACTGCTGGACATGGAGGACGATATCCTGCGGGAAATTGCGGCGCAGCTTTCACGGGACGGGGATATTTCCGACACATCAAAATGGCGGATAAGGCAGCTTGCAAGAGCAGGACGCTTTGACAAGCGGGCGGCGGCTATCATTGCGGGATATGCGGAGGTCGAGGACGGGCAGGCTATGGACGCTGTTATTGCGGCGGCTGAGACTGAGATAGGATATCTTGACAATGCGGTGCAGGCGGCGAATGCTGCGGGGCTGTCGGAATATTTCTCGGACATTCCTGCGGAGGAATCGGCTCTCGGTGCGGCCAAGGCGTTTCAGCGGCAGGCGGCGAGTGACCTTAATCTTGTGAACACGGTCATGGGGTACAAGGCAAAATCGGCGTATGTGAATGCTGTGAATGCCATTTATCGTGACACTGCCGAGGGCAGGCAGGGTGCTCTTGACATTATGGGCAAGGGTGCGGCAAAGGCTGTATCGGGGCAGATGTCATTGCAGGAAGCGACACGCAAGACTATACGTGAGCTTGCTCAAAAGGGCATTCCCGCTTTCGTTGACAAGCGTGGGCGTGAGTGGTCTCCTGAGGCTTACGTTATGATGGATATGCGGTCAACTCTCGGAAACACGGCGAGGGCGGCGCAGAATGCACGTTGTGACGAATACGGGATAAACCTTATCGAACTAAGCTCACATCTGGGCGCACGTCCCAAATGTGCCATTGACCAAGGGAAAATTTATTCCCGTGACGGCACAAGCGGAGTAACCACAGACGGCGCAGGAAATAAAATACATTTTACGCCTTTTTCTCAGACGAGTTACGGACAGCCTGACGGAATACTCGGTATCAACTGCGGGCACGTTCAATATCCATTTGCAGAGGGCATCAATTTTCAGCGATATTTTCCCTATCCCAAAGAGGAAAATAACAGGCGGTATATGCAGTTTCAGCAGCAGAGAGCTATGGAACGGGGCATCAGAGCCGCCAAGCGGGAATGTATGATGTTACAGGAAACAGGCGACACTGAGGGCTTGCAGAAGGCTTCTTTACGGCTTCGCAATCAGAGGGAGAAATACAGGGCTTACTGCAAGGAGACGGGGCTTAAACAGCACAATGACCGCACTCAGGTTTATGGGTATGACAGGAGCAGGTCGAGCAAGACGGTTTGGGCGGAGAGGAAGGCGAAATCAGGGCTTGACAATGGCAGCAGAAGTGGTATAATGAACATGACCACAAACGCAAACGGTACCCCTGTAAAAATCGTTAAAAGGACTGACCTTACAGGCGAACCCAACAGCATTACCCAAAGAGAAAATACCAAGGGCGGGATCGACAGAAACTATTATGATGGAAACGGCAAGCAGACCAAGCAAGTTTCAAATCATGATCATGGCAATCCCAAAAACCACCCGTTTGGCAAAAACGGTGAACACGCTCACGATTATTCATATGATGAAAACGGAGATGTAACCCGTAGTGAAGCTCGAAATTTAACAGATGAGGAACGCATGGAAAATGGTGATATACTATGACGGCTAAAAAAATAAAAAGCAGAATTAGTGAAATAGCATCACATTTCACATTTGAATTCAACGGCAAATCCTGTGGCGTTGACCCGTTTTCAAAAAACAAATTCGATATGTGGTGCGGTGATAATACTTTAACTGTCAACAACATTGACGATGTTATGGATCGCCCTTTTTTTGACGGAAAATGCTTATCGGAAATTTGCGGAGATATAAAGATAATCGACTTTTGATCACCTTACACAAGTAGGGTGATTTTTTATTGGAGGAGTGAGAATGTGGAATATATTTCCGAAAGAATAACCAATATTTCAGAGCTTGAAAAAACACTTGAACTTCTGAATATAAAATCACAGCTCTTAAAACAAAGCACCTGTATTTCCGACATACAGGCGCTTGCTTCCGATATAACTTCTCTTTCTGAAAAAGCTGCTGGGTTTGAGTTCAGGATTGAGAAGAGAAAGGTCATTCTATCCGAGTGATTTTTTGAGTATTGATTTCTTCGGGAAAATCTTTCAGCAACGGACATTGCAGATATTCAAGGCATCTGAGCAGTTTATACTCTGTCTCCTGCTTATGTAGGGGAAGCTTACTGTTTTCAACAATCGGGCAGGAAGCTGATTTGAATTTTCCCACATTTGAATCCATATCATCGGATAAATAATATTTCCCAAGCAAACAAATATCAATTCCCCATTTAGGACAATGTACCAGCTTTGGAATTTCGATATAGCGAACCATTAAACACACCTCCTTCCTTATGCTGATTATATCACGATTGGAATGAGAGGTCAATTCACCGCCCTCACAAGGCGGTTTTCTTATGCGCACACAAGCGTTTTGCAGTTGACTGCAAGGCGCTATTTTTATGCCAAAATGAAAGGATATGATGTTATGAAAAAGATTTTTATTTCTCAGCCGATGAATGGCAAGAGCAAGGAAGAGATCCTCGCAGCAAGAAACAATATGATCGCCAAGGCTTCGGAAAAACTCGGAGATGAAGTGGAGGTTATCGACAGCTATTTCAAGGATTATGACCCTAAAAACGGCTGTATCCCACTGAAATATCTTTCAAAGGCTCTTGAACTGCTTGCCGATGCCGATATGCTTATTCTCGGTGATAATTGGGAAGCTGCCAGGGGCTGCCGAATTGAATTTATTTCCGCAATATCTTATGATATCCCTGCATATCAGTTCGATAGCAAGGGCGAGCTGATCACTGCAAGGCGTAACCCTATGGTCAAGCTTAAAGACAAGGAACCTATTTGCCTTATCGCTGACCTTCATGTGTCGCCCGATGAATGCTATATCATTCACGGCTCCCACAAATCCTGTTATGATGTAACCCGTTTTACGGAAGACGATGTGGAGTTTATCATTATGTGATATGATATTGCAAACGGCTATAAATCATATTTTGTTGAAACCAACAAAACATATCCCCCTCGAAATCAAGGGGGGGTCAAACAGTAAATCAGCAGCTTTACGGCTGCTTTTTTTATGCCCTAAACGTACTTACGGCGTTAAACTGAGGACGGAAAAAACAAGCCGACAGGCTATAAACGGAGGTAATCATAATGGCAGAAGCAAACACAACCGTAACCGAAACCAACAAGGCTGAAAATGGCTCCACGGGAGCCTACGGAGGTGATCCCACACAGGCTGTAAAGGGCGGAGCAAATCTCCCTGAAAAGGCTGTATCTACGTCTGAGCCTGAGCAGACGGCAAAAACATTTACCCAGGCAGAGCTTGACGCAATAGTCAAGCAGAGACTTGAAAGGGCGGCAAAGGGACAGCCCTCAAAGGAAGAAATGGAAGCGTTCCGCAAGTGGCAGGACAGTCAGAAAACTGCCGAACAGCTTTCACAGGAAAAGATATCTGCTGCAGAAAATGGCAGGGCGGACGCTGAAAAGAAGCTTACCCTGCACAACACTGACCGCATCAGCACAGCAGCCAACACAACGCCCGCTGAGCAGTACACACGTGCCACAGTTAACGGAAACATGGGCACTGTACGTGTGCATTTTTATGTTGACGATGTGGGGGCATGGCAGAATCTGCCCATTGACTACACGTCCTGGCACGCAGGGCAAAAGGGAAAGGCAGACGCATACGGCAGTGCTGCCGGAAATATGCAAACTATATCCATTGAATGTATTATGAACGGCAGCGGCGATAAAAAAGACTGCCAGGCACGTGACAATGCCGCACGTTTGACAGCATATCTGCTGGATACATACGGCGGAGATCTGTACACCCACAACTACTGGTGCAATGTCCGCAACGAAAAAAAGGCAGCATTGAAGCCTTAAACAAGTTGGACGATGGATATAAAAACTGCACCGTGTATATCCGCCCCAAGTGGGACAGCTTCACGGAACTGGTTAAGTCATACCGCAAGAACAACACAAAACTGTTCTATGTGCAAGTCGGGGCTTTTAGTTCCAGGGAAAATGCTGAGGCATATTTGGCAAAAGTCAAAAAATATTATCCAGGCGCATTTATTAAGGTGATGTAAAAATTTTCTCCCGCTCTCGTTTGAGGGCGGGAGATTTCTTGTTTAGGGAAAAGTAAAAGCGCCGAGAAGTTATTCCCGACGCTTTGTTCATACGGAGAGCAGAGATGATAGAATGACTATTCCGTATTGGCTTATTACAACATTTTTTATGTTGTAGAATTTGAATGGCAGGGGCAGAAGGAATCGAACCCTCGGCACGTGGTTTTGGAGGTGGAGTGTTAAATTCGTTTTTGCGCCTATATTGCGTACTTTTTTGCCACATAAATTACTTTTGACGACATTTTGACGACAAATTATAAATCCATATTTAAATATCCTTAATACCGTTCCATAACATATCCCGCCCAGAATAATTCCAATAACGAATATCCTGTTCGATAAATAACCATTTTAATGTTTTGATGATTAACTCAGAAGAATATCCGCTTACAAAATCAATCATAATTTCTTCCTGACATATATCTTTGCAATTATAGACATCTTCTAAAACCGAAATCAACTTCATATACTTGGACTCATCCTCTGTTTTTTTGCTTTTTAAATCATCAATTATGTCCTTATGCTTTGGATAATTTCTTTTTCTTCCCATGGTGCTGAAATCGAAATTTTCCACACAGATAACAAAATCAAAACCATTATGAAGAAAAGCAGGTCTGCGAAGAAATACTCTGTTTCCGTCACTTAGCGTTTCTACATAATATGTATAGCGGCTTGCTAATTCGTCTTTGCCTTTTCCGGGTTTCTCTTTTGAAAACTCATTAACAACAGCCATTCTAACCTTGTTTCTCTCACCGTAAACACTAAGTTTATAATCAATCGCAAACTCAGGCATTATTTTTCCTCCATGTCATATCATAATTCCAAAAACTGCAACGGTAATTCATTAAAATAGTAGTAACAGCCCTTAGCCTTGACGAATTCTAAAGCATCGTCAAATTTCGGATCTTTAAAAAAGTCGTTCAATATATAAACATACTCTACACTGTAACCCATTTGATTTACAAGCTTAGAATACTGTATTTTCTTGTATTCGCAAGTTTGTATTTTTTCGGCAACTGAGCCCGAACCCTCCTGAAATTTCTTTTCAATAATATATACTGTTTTGTTCTTTATATTTATAAACGTATCATCAGGCAATAATACATCCGAATTAACATTTAAATCGACGCCTTTTTTCTCCAAAAATTTTCTGAATTTATGCTTTGCCTTGCTGTAACCTATAAGACAATCATTATAATAAACTTCACCGATATCAGAAACCTTATATCCACTACGCCTTAATGCTTCATTTAATGAGGTCGTTTGTTCAAAATTCAATCCATGAGCATTTGTAAGCGAGCCACCGCCATGTTTATTAGGAACTCTTGGCATATTTAATCACACTCCTCAAATAAATCTGTTATTTCAATTATTAATGTATTAGCTATATGATTAAGCAAAGACAGTGACATACTCTTATCACACTTAGCAGATTCAATTTTGGTCAGATAGCTAAGACTTATTCCCAGTTTATCTGCAAACTGCGTCTGAGTAAGCTGAGCTGCCGTCCTATATCGCTTTATATTTTTTCCGATTACGCTGTATAGCTGACTATCATTCTGAAAATACATATTGCTCACCTCACATAGTCATTATAACATAAAAAGAGAAGCGTTAAGTTTCACTCATAGTGAAACTTAACGCTTCTAAATATCTCTTATTTTCTAAACACAAACAAATACTCATGAGCAATCAGCAGAAAATTATATTTTACGCTGTTAGTTTTCCAATACCCTGTAGCTTTACAGTTATGCTGTTCCTTAATGATAAGCTCTTTCAGCGTAAATCCGGCATCCTGAAAGAGCTTCATAACCTCAAAGCTCATTGGAATCATACAGCCCTTCTGACGTGTATCTCCCATAAGCACAGCACAGAACTTACCCTTTTTAAGGACACGATAGCTTTCTTCTGCAACGGGTTTCATCTGCTCAAGAAAATCTTTTACCTTAAGCTGAGACAAATCGCCATCAATACCATCGCTGTATTTGATTATGTCGGCGTACGGAGGATGAGTGCATATCAGATCTATGCTTTCATCAGGAACGAAGTCCAAATGTCGGGCATCACCCTTTTTGATATAAACCTTGCCTTTTGCAGGTTCATAATCAAAATCTGTTTTTTCTCGGCATCGTTCAAGAGCGACATCGTTAATGTCAACACCTATTATATCACGGTTGAGCAGTTTGGCTTCAACAAGTGTTGTACCGCCGCCAGCAAACTGATCGAGAATTAAATCTCCTTCCTGTGAATAGCGGAGGATAATGTTTCTCGGTATAAATGGCGACCAATTGCCTCGCCATTTAGCATCGTGTGTAGCCCAATCGCCTCGCTTGGGAAATGACCAGTGGGTAGTCATTTCAAGCTCAAAGTCGTCGGGCTGCCATTTTGTTATCTTTTTCATATTGTTTTCTCTCATACTTTCATTTTGTTGCAAAGTATATTCTTTTAAGTTCTTCTTCAAACGCTGTCAATGCAGCTATTTGGCTTAAATCCATAGAACCATATTTAGGTTCACTGTGCTTAACATTTTCTATAGCGCTATCAATATTTACTATTATTTTATTTAATATTTTCATTGTTTCAGCTTCATCATCTAATTTCATAAGTATTGCATTCATTTCATCGTCAATTTTTGCATCAGACAATGGGTATGCTTTATAACTACCAGAACATATTATTCTAAAATACATAGCAATATAGAATACAAAATTATGATATTTATTTTGAATTTTTCTTGCCCTTATTAATCTTCTAATTTGTGCAACAATGTAGGAACTGATGTAATACGCTGAATATCTATGGTCATTATTGAAAAAATCATATTTCATTTTTAAAATAAAATTTGGATTATTTGAATAAGCTAAATGTGGTGAATTATGATAAACAGATGTAAATGCTCTTATTTGGGCATGTAAAGTTATGATTTGTTCTTTGCATAAATGTAATTCCTCGTCATTTACTATTTCTCGGCTTCTTCGTTCATAATATATAGGAAATGATACTTCTTTTGACTTTTGTTTATAAAATTCCTGCAACTGCTTATGATATTCACCTAATGCAATAAATGCTTCTTCTGGAACAACACTTTGTTTATTGTTAGCCCTAATAATACTATTAATCACATTTGAATCAGTAGTGTAAATGATTTTTATAGGAATTTGCAAGTCAACTTTTTGTAAATCAATCTTGCATCGATGTAGCGCATTGCTTGTTTGACAACCATTAACAACTTGGTAGTCTTTCATTGTTAATTTACTAGAAGATATTGGTTTAATATACCTTGTAATAATAGTAATACCATTATTTAGTACAGGAAAGTATTGACAAAGGTCAGGTGAGCTTAATGTGTATATTATTTCTTTATTAACAGGATTATCATCACCTAAATAATCTCTTACGTTTTCATAAAATATATTCGCACGGATATTCCCTTCTTCATCTTCGATCAATTTATAAAATTCTTCTTTGTCAAGATAACCATAATATACATCATTTATTTTATCAATAGTACTTAAAGATAATCTTTCCTTAAAATCTATATCTATTTCTATAGCATTCACACTTTCATTATACATAGAAATTATTTTATTTGAATCAATGACAATGATTTTTACAGATTTTAGAAATGGATTTTCTCTAATAATGTTGTCGCACTCTTGTTTTATCACTTCTTCAACAGTTTCATCTATCAAATAATTTCCAGTATATGCAAAATAAAGAATACACTCTGGCGATTCTCTACTCATGTTTCTAGAAAAATCACGTTCAAAAATCTTTTCTTTTATATTATATTTATGTAGCATACGTTTCGAATAATTTAGTGATTGATTTTCCTTAAAAAATGCTTGTACCGCTCTGGCAAAATTCGATATCTCACCAACAACAATACTGTTAGATGTTTTACTTTGTGTAAAAATGAATTCCACATGATTTGATTTTGATCTACAATTTTCTAAATCTGATTCGCTAACTATAATATTATCATTTGCAAATATAGCAATACCATCAATTCCAAATGTTCCTCCCTCATCTACATCAATAGCCATTATTTGTTCCGCAGATTCTGTTGCCTCTGCTTGAATTCTATTAACTACTAAATAATTAATAAGTGATTCAAAAGACTTTTCAACGGGTAAATTTATGCCATAATATGATGTAAATTCTTCTAATATTCCCTTAACAATAACATTATTCATGATATTTTAACCTCATTTTTCTTATAATCTCTTTCTCCAAATCATCAATGGAGTAAATATTCTCCATAACATCAAACGTTTCCTCAAGATTATGCCTTGCACTCTGCCAGCCCTGACCGTCAGTAAACCAAACAAATGTAAATCCATCAATGGTATCTGCTTCCTGAGAGAGCTGCTTATAGCTTCGTGCAGTTTCATTCAGCTTTGAACCGCCGCTGGCATAGAAATTCGTCTCAATTCCATAAATCATATTATCGGTCTTTATTACAAAATCAAAACGCTTTTCCATTTTTCCGCTGTTCGATATGGCCGAGAGATCAATACCCCATTTATCGGTTATCTCATGGATATACATTTCCTTGAAGTAGCTTTCTCCCTTTTTAAATCCTGCCTTTACAATAAAGCTTTCAACCAAATCTTCCATAAGATGA
>OGZK01001549.1_pt1 | contig 21573 bp, 20 predicted proteins | sample 1576791 | NCBI WGS metagenome assembly OGZK01 (sample SAMEA3541556, study PRJEB24748) | human gut metagenome | biome: human gut; feature: human-associated habitat; material: faeces | place: China | collected 2012
TTAGATTTTCCGCTATCTGAATTAGGCGTAACTGAGCTTACCCCAGCTTCAAACGAGTAGATGCCGGTCGGGACTTATAGACGCTAAGCGGAGCTTATCTAAGGCTGGTCACGAAAATCCCCACCATGAAGCCGTTGGACAAGTAAACACGCAAAACAGGCGGCCCATTTTGGGCCGCCTGTTTTCCTCTTTTTCCGCAGAAACTCTTGCCAGAGGGGGCGGCGGAATAGTATAATGCTTCTAACCGCGCCGTCAGAGCGTATCATAGAGCAGAAGGCGCGGAGACAAGGGGGCTATTGTCATGTATACCATTCAAGACCTGTTCGACCTGTCCCATACCCGTGCGGCGGCGTATCTGGCGGGCTTCACCTATCCCTGGGAGGCGCTGGCCGGCATCGGTGACCTGATCCGGCAGCTGGGGCCCACACTGGAGCCGGACTTTGCGCAGCGTGCGCCGGAGGTTTGGGTACACAAGACCGCCGTGGTGGCGCCCACCGCCTATCTGGGCGCACCCTGCATTATCGGCGCAGGCACGGAGGTGCGCCACGGCGCGTTCATCCGCGGCAGCGCCCTGGTGGGCGACAACTGCGTGGTGGGCAACTCCGTGGAGCTGAAGAACGTCATCCTGTTCGACGGCGTGCAGACGCCTCACTACAACTACGTGGGCGACAGCATCCTGGGCTATAAGGCCCATATGGGCGCGGGCTCCATCACCTCCAACGTCAAGTCTGACAAGACGCTGGTGGTGGTTCGCTGCGGCGCAGAGCGTGCGGAGACGGGACGCAAGAAGGTGGGCGCCATGCTGGGCGACCACGTGGAGATCGGCTGCAACAGCGTGCTGAACCCCGGCACGGTGGTGGGCCGGAGCAGCCGTGTCTACCCGCTGTCCTCCGTGCGGGGGACGGTACCGGCGGACAGCATCTATAAGCGCGGCGGCGATATCGCCGCCCAGCGGGAGGAGTAAGGAGCGACTATGGGGAGATATTTCGGAACAGACGGCTTCCGTGGTGAGGCCAATGTGGACCTGACGGCGGACCACGCTTATCAGGTGGGACGTTTTCTGGGCTGGTACTACGGTGAGACCAAGCGCCGCAGCGGCGACACCACGCCGGTGCGGGTGGTCATCGGCAAGGACACCCGCCGCAGCAGCTACATGTTTGAGTACGCGCTGGCCTCGGGATTGGTGGCCTCCGGCGCGGATGCCTATCTGCTGCATGTGACCACCACGCCCTCCGTGTCCTTTGTGGCGCGGACGGACGGGTTCGACTGCGGCATCATGATCTCCGCCAGCCACAACCCCTACTACGACAACGGCATCAAGCTCATCAGCGGCAGCGGCGAGAAGATGGACGAGGGCACCATCGCCTTCATCGAGGACTATCTGGACGGCAAGCTGGAGGTGTTCGGCCAGCGCTGGCAGCAGATCCCTCTGGCCCGGCGGGACCACATCGGCCGCACGGTGGACTATGTGGCGGGCCGCAACCGCTACGTGGGCTACCTCATCTCTCTGGGGCTGTTCTCCTTTAAGGGCAAGCGCGTGGGATTGGACTGCGCCAACGGCAGCGCCTGGACCATTGCCAAGAGCGTTTTTGACGCACTGGGCGCCAAGACCTACGTCATGGGCGATGAGCCCGATGGCTTCAACATCAACAACGGCGTGGGCTCCACCCATATCGAAGCCCTGCGCCGCTTTGTGCTGGCCAACGAGCTGGATGTGGGCTTCGCCTACGATGGCGACGCCGACCGCTGCCTTGCCGTGGATGAGCAGGGCGGCATCATCACCGGCGACCATATCCTCTACGTCTGCGGGCGGCACCTGAAGCAGCAGGGCGAGTTGCCCCACAACACGGTGGTGACCACCATTATGTCCAACTTCGGCCTGTACCGCGCCTTTGACCGCGAGGGGATTTCCTACGCCAAGACCGCCGTGGGCGATAAGTACGTCTACGAGTACATGGCCAGGAACGGCTGCGCTCTGGGCGGCGAGCAGTCGGGCCACATCATCTTCTCCAAGTACGCCTCCACCGGCGACGGTGTGCTCACCAGCCTGAAGCTGATGGAGGTGATGCTGGAGCAGAAGAAGCCCCTCAGCAAGCTGACCGAGGGCCTCACCATCTATCCCCAGGTGCTGGAGAACGTCCGTGTCCAGGACAAAAAGACGGCGCGGGAGGATCCCGATGTGCAGGCCGCGGTGGATGCCGTGGCGGCGGAGCTGGGGGACACCGGCCGCGTGCTGGTGCGGGAATCCGGCACAGAGCCGGTGCTGCGGGTCATGGTGGAAGCGCCGGAGGACGCTATCTGCCGCCAGTGCGTGGACCGCGTGGTGGACGTGATCCGGCGGAACGGCCACTGCGTCTAACCGGAAAACCATAAAAATCAGACAAAAATCAGGGAGCGCCCACCGGCGTTCCCTGATTTTATGTTGACAACGGGAAAACACACCTATATTATAAAGAATATTCGGGCACACCGCCTTACCGGCGGCGCGCCAAAATGGGGAGGGCGTATGGAGCGCATCACCAGTCGTAAAAATCCACTGCTGGAGCATATGCGCCGGCTGGACAGCGCCGCCTTCCGGCGGCAGCAGGGGGAGTTCCTCTGCGACAGTCCCAAGCTGGTGGAGGAAGCCCTGCGCCACGGAGCGCGGGTGCTGGCCGTGGCCGTCAGCGACGGCGTAGAGCCGCCGGAGGGGCTGGATGCGTCGGTGCGGTGCGCGGCCGTGCCGCCGGATGTGATGGCCTCCATCTCGCCCATGCGCACGCCCCAGGGCATGCTGGCGGTGTGCCGCCTGCCGGACACCGCCCTGCCGGAGACGCTGCCGGGCAGCCGCTACGTGGTGCTGGACGGCGTACAGGACCCGGGCAACGTGGGCACGGTGCTGCGGACGGCGGATGCCTTCGGCTGCGACGGCGTGCTGCTGCTCACCGGCTGTGCCGATCCGTACAGCGTCAAGACGCTGCGCTCGTCCATGGGCGCGGTGTTCCGCATGCCGGTGTGGTGTACCGACGCCGCGGCCATGCGGCAGCGGCTCACCGCGGCGGGGCTGCCGCTGTACGGCGCGGCCCTGCGGGACGATACCGAGGACGTGCGGGCGCTGGATCTGCGCCGCTGCGCCATCGCCATCGGCAGCGAGGGCAGGGGACTGACGGAGCAGGTGCTGGCCATGTGCGACAAAACGGTACGTATCCCCATGCAGGCGCACTGCGAGTCACTGAACGCGGCCATGGCGGCGGCGGTGCTGCTGTGGGAGGCCTATCGCTGAAAAAGGGAGATGAGGGGGATGGCGGCGCTGAAATACTGGCTGTGGCTGACCACGGCGCCGGCGCTGAGCAATCGGGCGAAGCTGCTGCTGTTGGAGCATTTTTCCTCGCCCGAGGACGTATACTATGCCCAGCCGGACCAGCTGTGTCTGGTGGAGGGCATTACCAGACAGCAGGCGGAGAGCCTGTCGGACAAATCGTTGGCCCGCGCCGAAAAGGTGCTGGCCGACTGCGCCCGGGACGGACAATTCATCGTCACCATGGACGACGCGGCCTATCCCGCCCGTCTGCGGGACATGTACGACCCGCCGGTGCTGCTGTACGGCAAGGGCTCCATGCCGCTTTTCGATGAGGAAGCCGCCGTGGCGGTGGTGGGCACGCGGAAGTGCTCGCCCTACGGCACCCGCGCCGCCTCCCAGCTGGGCTATGAGCTGGCGCGGCAGGGTGGTCTGGTGATCTCGGGCCTTGCCAAAGGCATCGACGGCGCGGCCCATCAGGGCGCGCTGCGGGCCGGCGGGTTCACTGCGGCGGTATTGGGCGGCGGAGCGGACGTGATCTATCCGCCGGAGAACCGCCGTCTCTACGAGGACATCGCCGCCACCGGCGTACTGTTGTCGGAGTACCCGCCGGGCACGGAGCCGCGCGGCGGCCACTTTCCCGTGCGCAACCGCATCATCAGCGGCCTGAGTATGGCGGTGGTCGTGGTGGAAGCGCCGGAGAAAAGCGGCGCGCTCATCACCGCCAATACCGCGCTGGAGCAGGGAAGGGACGTGTTCGCCGTTCCGGGCCCCATCAATGCCTCCTCCAGCCGCGGCTGCAACCAGCTGATCCGCGACGGCGCGGGGCTGGTCATGGAGGCGTGGGACGTGCTGGGCACGTACCAGCAGCGCTTCCCCCAGAAGCTGCGCCCCATCCGTGCGGTGCTGCCGGAGACGCCCGGAAGCGCGGAGACGGAGCCTGCGTCCGCATCGGCGCAGCCGGTGCGGCAGCCGGAAAAGGCGCCGGCGCTGCCCATATTGAACATGGCCAGGGAGGGCGCAGCACTGACTGACGACCAGCAGCGCATCCTGCGCATGCTGCCTACGGACCGCCCGCTGCTGGCGGACGAGGCCGCCGTGGCCACAGACCTGCCGGTGCGGCGGGTGCTGTCGGCCCTGACCATGCTGGAGATCGACGGATATGTCTGCCGTCAGGGAGCGGGGAGCTTCCTGCGGACAGTGGAACTCAAGGAGGAGTAGATCAAGTTATGGCAAAAGCAAAGAATCTGGTGATCGTGGAGTCCCCCGCCAAAGCCAAGACCATCGGCAAGTATCTGGGCCCCGATTATCAGGTGAAGGCCAGTATGGGCCACCTGCGGGACCTGCCCAAGAGCACGCTGGGCGTGGACGTGGACGGGGACTTCACCCCCAATTACCGGCCCATCAAGGGCAAAGAGGATATCATCAAGGAGCTCAAGACGGCGGCAAAGGGGAGCCAGACCGTCTACCTCGCCACCGACCCGGACCGCGAGGGCGAAGCCATCAGCTGGCATCTGAAGCATCTTCTGGACCTGCCGGACGAGAAGGCGCGGCGGGTCACGTTCAATGAGATCACCAAAAAGGTGGTGACGGACAGCATCCGTCACCCCCGCGACATCGATCAGGATCTGGTGGACGCCCAGCAGGCCCGCCGCGTGCTGGACCGCATCGTGGGCTATCAGCTGTCGCCGCTGCTGTGGAAGAAGATCCGCCGCGGCCTGTCGGCAGGCCGTGTCCAGTCCGTGGCCATGCGTCTGGTGGCCCAGCGGGAAAAGGAGATCGCGGATTTCGTACCTCAGGAGTATTGGACGCTGGACGCCAGCCTGAAAAACCACGCCGGCGCCCTGTTTACCGCCCACTACTACGGCAAGGACGGCAAGAAATACGAGCCTGCCAGTCAGGCCGATACCCAGGCGGTGATGGACGAACTGAAGGGCCTGCCCTTTGCGGTGAAGTCCGTAAAGCGGGCGGACAAGCAGCGCTCTCCCGCACCGCCGTTCACCACCTCTACTTTACAGCAGGAGGCGTCCCGCAAGCTGAACATGACCCCCCGCCGCACCATGGCCATCGCCCAGCAGCTGTACGAGGGCGTGGACATCACCGGCGAGGGCACTGTGGGCCTCATCACCTACATGCGTACCGACTCCCTCCGCATCTCTGCGGAGGCTCAGACCCAGGCCAGGGATGTCATCTGCTCCCGCTACGGCCAGAGCTATTACCCCGCGTCCCCCCGCGTCTATAAGACCAAGGCCGGAGCGCAGGACGCCCACGAGGCCATCCGCCCCTCCGATCCGTCCCTGACGCCGGAGCAGGTAAAGGGCGACCTCACCGGCGAGCAGTACCGGCTGTACCGCCTGATCTGGAGCCGCTTCCTGTCCAGCCAGATGGCCAATGCCGTCTACGACAGCATCAGCGTGGAGATCGGCGCGGGCACCCACAGCTTCCGCTGCTCCGCCAGCAACCTGAAGTTCGCCGGCTACACCGCCGTGTACGAGGAGAGCCGCGACGATGAGAAGGAGGAGAAGGAGTCCCCGCTGCCGGAGCTGACCGAGGGCGAGACCGTGACGCTGGAGAGCTTTGCGCCGTCCCAGCATTTCACCCAGCCTCCCGCGCGGTACACTGACGCCACCCTCATCCGCACCATGGAGGAAAACGGCATCGGCCGCCCCTCCACCTACGCCCCCACCGTGTCCACCATTCTGGACCGCGAGTACGTCATCAAGGAGGGCAAGTATCTGCGCATCACCCCGCTGGGTCAGGTGGTCAACGACCTGATGTGCCAGCGCTTCCCCGATATCGTGGACGTGAAGTTCACCGCCCGCATGGAGAAAAAGCTGGATGATGTGGAGTCCGGCGATGTCCGGTGGAAGGACCTGATCCGCCAGTTCTACGTACCGTTCCACGAGAACCTGGAAAAGGTGGAAAAGGACATGGAGGGCGTGTACCTGAAGGTGCCCGACGAGGTGACGGAGGAGAAGTGCGACCTGTGCGGCCGCAACATGGTCATCAAGTCCGGGCGTTTTGGCCGGTTTCTGGCCTGCCCCGGCTATCCGGAGTGCAAGTTTACCAAGCCGCTGGTGGTGGAGATGCCCGGCCGCTGCCCCAAGTGCGGCGGACGCATCCTGAAAAAGACCAGCCGCAACGGCTACACCTACTACGGCTGCGACAAGTTCCCCACCTGCGACTTCATGACCTGGGACGTGCCGGTGAAGGACGACTGCCCCGTCTGCGGACAGACCATGTTCAAAAAGGCGGGCCGCGGCTTCAATAAGCCCTTCTGCGCCAATCCCGCGTGCAGCAACTTCCTGCCGGAGGATAAGCGCGGCTATCGCCGCCGCAAGCCCGCCGAGGACGGCGAAAACGCCGCCGAGAAGCCGGCGGAGGGCGCTCAGCCCGCCGAGACGGCCGCCGAGAAGCCTGCCAAGGCGGCCAAGACCACGAAGGCGGCCAAGACCACCAAGACCACCAAGACCACCAGGAGTGCGGCGGCCAAAAAGCCTGCCGCTAAGACCACCGCCGCCAAAAAGACCACAAAGAAGGCTGCGGAGAAAACGGAGTAAAACATGAACCATGTGACCGTTATCGGCGCGGGACTGGCCGGCTCCGAGTGCGCGTGGCAGCTGGCCCAGCGGGGCGTGGCTGTGACGCTGCGGGAGATGAAGCCGGAGAAAAGGACCCCCGCCCATGTCACCGACTATTTCGCGGAGCTGTGCTGCTCCAACTCCCTGCGCGGCGCAGGGCTGGAAAACGCCGTGGGCCTCCTGAAGGAGGAGCTGCGGCGGCTGCACAGCCTCATCATGCGCTGCGCCGACGCCACGGCGGTGCCTGCCGGCGGTGCGCTGGCGGTGGACCGCGAGGGCTTTGCCCGCATGGTCACGGAGACCATTTTCAGCCATCCCAATATCACCATGATCCCCGGCGAGGTCACGTCCATCCCGGAGGGGGACGTGGTCATCGCCTCCGGCCCCCTGACCTCCGACCCGCTGGCGGATGCCATTGCCGCCAGACTGGGCGGCGGCAATACCCTGAACTTTTTCGACGCCGCCGCGCCGCTGGTGTCCTACGACAGCGTGGACATGAACAGCGCCTATTTCGCCAGCCGCTACGACAAGGGCACGCCGGACTACATCAACTGCCCCATGACAAGGGAGGAGTATCTGGCCTTCTGGCAGGCTCTGGCCACCGCGCAGGAGGCGGAGGTCCACGGCTTCGAGGATAAGAACGTGTTCGAGGGCTGTATGCCCGTGGAGGTCATGGCACGGCGGGGCGAGGATACCCTGCGCTTCGGCCCCCTGAAGCCCCGGGGGCTCATCGACCCCAAGACCGGGAAGGAGCCCTACGCCGTGGTGCAGCTGCGCCGTGACAACGCCGATGGCAGCATCTACAATCTGGTGGGCTTCCAGACCCATCTGAAATGGCCGGAGCAGCGGCGGGTATTCACCATGATCCCCGCGCTCCGCGACGCCCAGTTCCTGCGCTACGGCGTGATGCACCGCAACACGTATCTGGATTCCCCCCGCCTGCTGGACCGCTACTACCGGCTGAAGTCCGACCCCCGCATCGTCTTTGCCGGGCAGATGACCGGCGTGGAGGGCTATGTGGAATCCTGTGCCAGCGGTTTTCTGGCGGGTGTGGAGCTGGCCCGCCGTCTCAACGGACAGGCTCCCATCGACTTCCCCGCGGAGACGGCCATCGGTGCGCTGGGTCTCTACGTCAGCAACGGCTCCGTGGGCGACTTCCAGCCCATGAACATCAACTTCGGCATCATCCCGCCGCTGGACCACCGCGTCAAGGGTAAGCGCAACAAGAACGCGGAGCTGAGCCAGCGCTCTCTGGACATCCTGAACCAGACCATCGAGCAGGAGGTACTGTACACATGAAGATCATTGTAGACGCCATGGGCGGCGACAACGCCCCGCTGGAGATCGTCAAGGGCGCGCTGCAGGCGCAGAAGCGCTTCGGCGCGGACATCGTGTTCACCGGCGACGAGGCCGCCATTCTGGACGCTGTCAAGGCCTGCGGCCTGACGGACCTGCCGGACGGCGCGGCCGTTATCCCCACAACGGAGACGGTGGAGATGTGCGACGACCCGGCCACCGTATTCCGCCGGAAAAAGGACACGTCCATGGGCGTAGGCCTGACGCTGCTGAAAAACGGCGGCGGCGACGCCATGGTGTCCGCCGGCTCCACCGGCGCGCTGCTCACCGGCGCCACCCTCATCACCAAGCGCATCCACGGCATCCGCCGCGCCGCCATGGCCCCCGTGATCCCCACCGCCACCGGCAGCACCGTCCTCATCGACTGCGGCGCCAACGCCGAGTGTACGCCGGAGTATCTGGTGCAGTTCGCCTATCTGGGCAATTTCTATGCCCGGCGTGTGCTGGGCGTGGCAAAGCCCCGGGTGGCGCTTCTCAACATCGGCACGGAGGACAGCAAGGGCACCGACCTCCAGAAGCAGACGCTGGCCCTGCTGCGTCAGGCCGGCGAGCGGGGCGACCTGCACTTCATCGGCAACATCGAGGCCAAGGAGGCTATCAAGGGCGGCTGCGACGTCATCGTCACTGACGGCTTCTCCGGCAACATCATGCTCAAGAGCATCGAGGGAGTGGGCTCCTTTGCCGGCTCCGCGCTGAAGACCATGTTCAAGAAGAACCTGCTGACAAAGCTGGCGGCGCTGCTGGTGATGCCCGGGCTCAACGCCTTCAAGGACAGGCTGGACCCCAACAAGGTGGGCGGCACCGCCTTCATCGGCATCTCAAAGCCCGTCATCAAGGCCCACGGCGCGTCCAATGCCGAGGCCATCGAGAACGCCGTCGGACAGGCCATCCAGGTGGCCCGCAGCGGCATTGTGGAGGATATTCAGAAGAACATAGACAAGATGCAGCTGATGTCCGAATAAAAAAGGAAAAAAGGGTATTGACAGTCCCAGAGGATTGCCGTATTCTATTCGAAGAAAAAAAGAAGGAGGAATACCCCGTGACAATGGAGGAGATCTTCAAAACGATGCAGGACCTCATCGCCGAGCAGTTTGCCATCGATGCCGATGAGATCAGCATGGAGAGTTCTTTCGTGGACGATCTGGGTGCCGATTCCGTGGACCTGGTCGAGTTGGTCATGGCCATGGAGGAAGAATTCGATATCGGCGAGATCGATGAGGAGGACCTGACGTCTCTCAAGACCGTCGGCGACTGCGTCCGCTATCTCAACGGAAAGCTCGGTTGATCTGACATAGAAAAGACGAGACCTGACCCCGCCTGTGCGGGGTCGTCTTTTTGGAAAGGAGAGTTACCTATGCAGGCATTGGAGACAAAGCTGGGCTATACCTTCCGCCGCCCCGCGCTGCTGGAAAACGCCCTGTACCACAGCTCCTACGCCAACGAGCACCGCGCCGGCGGCATCACCAGCAACGAACGTCTGGAGTTTCTGGGCGACGCGGTGCTGGGCTTTGTGACGGCGGAGTACCTGTACGCCAAGCACCCCGACCTGCCGGAGGGCGATCTGACCCGCATCCGCGCCGCACTGGTGTGCGAGGAGAGCCTGCACGAGGTGGCTCAGTATCTGGAGCTGGGCCAGTACCTGAAGCTGGGCCACGGTGAGGAGCTGGGCGGCGGACGTCAGCGCCCGTCCATTCTGGCAGACGCCACGGAGTCCGTGTTTGCCGCCGTCTATCTGGACGGTGGGGTAGATGCCGCCCGTGACCTCATCCACCGCGTCCTGCTGGACAAGGAGCAGGAGGAGCAGGTGGAGGAGCGCCGCCGCGACTATAAGACGGAGCTGCAGGAGCTGGTACAGCGCAAGCCCGACCAGACTCTGCGCTACGAGATGACCGGCTCCGCCGGTCCCGACCACGCCCGCCTGTTCGCCTTCCGCGTTACGCTGAACGGCGAGCCCATCGGCGCCGGCGAGGGCCGCAGCAAGAAAGAGGCGGAGCAGTCCGCCGCCCGCAGCGCCCTGGAAAAGCTGCAAAAATGACAAAACCGCACCGGCAGTTGTCCCTGCCGGTGCATTTATTTTGCGCGGAGGGAAACCTTTTCCCGCTCCGCCCCGTCTAAGGGATAGAGAACAAGGAAAGGAGCTGATCCCATGGGAAAGCGTATGGCCGCGCTGGCGCTGGCCGTTTGTATGGCGCTGCCGCTGTTCGGCTGCGGCGGTAAGCTGAAGGCCCAAAGCCTGACGGAGGGCATCACCGTCCGCACCATCGATACCCACACCGACCTGACGGGCGACAGCACCGCCGTCATGGACTTTGCCGCCGCCCTGCTGCGGCAGACGGCCGAGCCGGAGGGTGTGCTGCTCTCACCGGTATCGGTGCTCTACGCCCTGGGCATGACCGCCAACGGCGCCTCCGGCGACACCCTGACCCAGCTGGAGCAGGTCATGGGCATGGACCTGACCGCCCTCAACGACTACCTCTACACCTACCGTATGAGCCTGCCGGAGAACACCAAAAAGTGTAAGCTGTCGCTGGCCAACTCCCTGTGGCTGCGGGACATCTTCCGCGTGGACGATGCTTTTCTGGATACCTGCGCCAACTACTACGGCGCGGAGGCCTACCGCTCCGCCTTCGACGACTCTCTGGTGACGGATCTGAACCGCTGGGTGGACAACAAGACCGACGGCATGATCTCCAGCCTGCTGAATCAGCCGCCCACGGACCGCACCATGCTGTATCTGGTGAACGCCGTCTGCTTCGACGCCAAGTGGCGGGAGCCCTACGAAAAGTCCGACATTGAGACGGGCGCCGCCTTCACCGCCGCCGACGGCACACGACAGACGGCGGACCTGCTGTGGTCCAAGGAGAGCGTTTACCTGTCCGACGACAACACCACCGGCTTCATGAAGTACTACGACGGCGGGCGCTACGCCTTCGTGGCCCTGCTGCCCAGTGAGGGTGTCTCCATAGCGGACTATGTGGCCGGACTCACCGGCGGCAAGCTCCACGCCCTGCTCAACGAACACCGTTACGGCACGGTGGAGGCCGCCATCCCCCGCTTCACGGCGTCCTCCTCGCTGGAGCTGAACGATGCGCTGAAGGCCATGGGCGTCACCGACGCCTTCGACGCCTCCCGCGCCGACCTGCGGGCCATGGGCGGCGCACCCAATGACCAGCTGTACGTCAGCGCCGTGCTGCACAAGACGTACCTGTCCCTGGACGAGAACGGCACCAAAGCCGCCGCCGTCACCGCCGTTGTCACCGATACTGCCAGCGCTGAGCCGCCGCAGGTGTACCGCGTGGTGCTGGATCGCCCCTTCGTGTACATGATCGTGGACACCCACGCCAACCTGCCGCTGTTTTTGGGGACTGTGACCCAAATGAACGGTTGACATTTGCCCGCGAAGCGCCTATACTGTCAGTTTGCCGGATGCAGCGAAGGCCGCATCCGGCAAACTGATACAGGAGATCTGTTTGTATGGACTATTATCTGCTGACCGATCTGGCGGTCACCATGGGGTATCATCTGGCCATGTCCGGCGCGGAGACGTTCCGCGTGGAGGACACCGTCCACCGCATCCTGCGGGCCTATGGTGTGGAGTGTGAGGTGTTCGCCATCCCCAACAGCATCTCTGTCAGTCTGGAGGCGGCCAACGGCAAGCCCCTGATGCTCATGAAACGTATCGACTTCCACGGCAACGATCTGGAGACCATGGAGAAGCTCAACGCCCTGAGCCGCCGCATCTGCACGGAGCGTCCGGAGGTGGACGAGGCCATGACATGGCTTCACGAGACACTGGCCGCCTGCCGTACCTACCGCACCGGCGTGATCTATCTGGGCGGCGTTCTGGTGGGCCTGGGCTTCTGTCTGGTGTTCGGCGGCACGCTGCTGGACTGCCTGTGGGCGGGACTCATGGGCCTTATCATCGGCCTTGTTACCCGCTTTATGGACAAGCAGGAGGCCAACCCGTTTTTCAGTACCCTGCTGGCCGCCTGCTGCATGGCGCTTCCGGCCTATATCGCCGCGGGACTGGGGCTGATGGACAGCCCGGACGCCGCCATCATCGGCACGCTGATGATGCTGGTCCCGGGCCTGCCCATCACCAACGCCATGCGGGACATCATCTACGGCGATACCAACTCCGGCATCTTCCGGCTGGTGCAGGTGGTGTTCACGGCGCTGGCCATCGCGTTGGGCACCGCTGCCGCATGGCACCTGACATCAGGGGTCTACGGTGTCACCGGCTCCGCCACGGTGACGTGGCAGCCGCTGGCGCAGGCTGTGGCCGTGTTCGTGGGCTGCCTGGGCTTCTGCATCCTGTTCAACGTCCACGGCCGCGGCAGTGTCTTGTGCATCATCGGCGGCGTGGTGACGTGGATGCTGTACCTGCTGGGCGGCGCGCTGGGCTGCGATGTGTACGCCGCCAACCTGTTCGCATCCCTGTTCGCGGCGGCGTATGCCGAGGTGATGGCCCGGGTCCGCAAGTGCCCCGCCATGCCCTATCTGGTCATCGCCATACTGCCCCTGCTGCCCGGCGCCGGCGTGTACTACACCATGAGCCTGGGGCTGGAGGGCAATCGTATGGACGCCGTGGCCAAGGGATTGGAGACGGTGGGCATCGCCGGTTCTCTGGCGGTGGGCATCCTGCTGGTATCCACGGTGTTCCGCCTCATCTACCGCCATGCCCAGGGAGCGCGGGCGGAGAAGTCCTGATCCGATAAGCTGAAAAAGCCATCCCCCTGCACCGCAGGGGGATGGCTTTTTCCTCAGTCCTCGATATAGGCGTGGGGGTCGATGACGCTGCCGTCCTGACTGACGGAGAAGTGGAGGTGGGGGCCCATCTCACTTTCCGCCGCGCTGGTGGAGCCCACGCGGCCGATGATGTCACCGGCGCGGACGGACTGCCCCTCCGCCACCGGCACGTCCGATTGCAGGCTGCTGTACTGGGTGGTGTAGCCGCTGCTGTGCTGGATGACCACGGTGGTGCCCATCAGCTCATCGCTGGTGACGGACAGCACCGTGCCGTCCGCCGCGGTCTTGACGGCCGCGCCCTCCTCGGCCTGCACATCGATGCCGTTGTGGGTGCGCCAGTCCGCCATGGTCTGGTCATACAGCAGCTCCGTCATGCTGAATACCGTCACGGTGGTGCCGTCCAGCGGGGAGATGACCTCCGGCAGCAGCTCCACCGGTTCCTCGATGACCGCCTCCGCCTTCTGCACCGGTACCTCAACGGGCTCCGACTGGATCACCGGCTTGGTGGGCGCCGCAGGCACGGGGGTGACGGGAGTGGGCTTGATCTCAATGACGGGGTCCGGCTCCTTTACGGGGGAGTCGGCGGAAAACAGGGTGATATAGCCAATCGTTCCGGCGGCCAGCAGGCACAGAGCAAGGGCTATGTAAAAGCCCTTGCCGCCGAACATGGCCTTGATCTTGGAGTTGTCGAATCTGCTCATACGCGCCTTTCGGGTGGGACGCACCCACCGCCGCCTGTTTCCGGCCTGCGGCCCGCCGTGATAAAAAAGTCTCTGCCTGCATTGTGACCAGGCAGAGACTTTTTTATGCACGTTTTTCCGGCGCGGCTGTGTCAGTCGTAGAATTCCTCCGTCAGGCCCCGCCGCAGCAGACCGGCCAGCACATCTCTGGGCACCGCTTGCTCATAGAGGATGTCATGCACCGCCTTGCAGATGGGCAGCTCCACACCGTACCGCTGTCCCAGCAGCATCAGGGCCTTCACGGTGTAATACCCCTCCGCCAGCTGGTGGTAATCCTGCCCGCGGACGAAGGACTCACCGAACTGCCGGTTGTGGCTGTACGGTGAGAACACCGTGGCCTCGTAGTCCCCCAGGTGGCACAGACCGTAGGCCGACAGCTCGCTGCCGCCCATGGCCTTGATGAGACGGGCCACCTCGCGGGTGCCGCGGCTCATGAGAGCGCCCTTGAGACTGGACATCTCGAAGCCATCCAGAAAACCGGCGGCGATACCCACCACGTTCTTGGCGGCGGCGCCCACCTCATTGCCGATCATATCCCCGCCGTAATAAAAGCGGATGAGGTCGCTGGAAAACGCCTGCACCAGCCGGCGCTTCACGTCCTCGTTTTCGCTGTCGATGACCATGCAGTTGGGGATGCCGCGGTAGAACTCCTGCACGTGGCCCGGCCCCAGCCACACGGCCACGGTGTTGGACGGGTGCAGCAGCTCCGCCGCGATCTGACTGAGCCGAGCGCCAGTCCCCATCTCCAGACCCTTCATGCATAAGACCACCGTGCGGCTCCTCAGTGCCTGCAATTCCGGCTGTCCCAGCAGGCTCCGCAGGCTCTGGGAGCCGATGGAGATGATGACCGTCTCCGCGCTCTCCAGCGCCGCGTCCAGCGCCGTGGACAGTGCCACGGACTCCGGCAGCGTCAGCAGGTCGTTCTGCCGCGTGGTGAGAAACGCCTGCATGCGGGGTGATGCCGCGCGGCCGTACAGGGTGACGCGGTGGCCTATGTGATCCAGGTACCACGTGATGAGGGAGCCCCACCGCCCGCAGCCGATGACTGTAATGTTCATGGATATGTCTCCTTATAAACAGGTCCCGAAGCATGGCTTCGGGACCTGCCGTACATGACGATGTTGGTTACTTGACGATCAGCGTCTTGCCGTCCATCTCCGGCGGGCAGGCCAGTCCCATTACATCCAGAATGGTGGGAGCGATGTCGGCCAGACGGCCGGTGCGCAGCTCCGTACCGGCGCCGCAGAGGATGAAGGGCACCAGATTGGTGGTGTGGGAGGTCATGGGACTGCCGTCGGGCTGCTTCATGTCCTCGGCGTTGCCGTGGTCAGCCGTGACCATGGCGATGCCGCCCATCTTCAGGGTGGCCTCCACCACGCGGCCCACGCAGGTGTCCACGGTCTCCACCGCCTTGACGGCGGCCTCCAGCACGCCGGTGTGGCCCACCATGTCACAGTTGGCGAAGTTCAGGATGATGACGTCATACGCGCCGGACTCGATGCGCTCCACGCACTTGTCGCACACCTCCACAGCGCTCATCTCCGGCTGGAGATCGTAGGTGGCTACCTTGGGGGAGGCCACCAGCACACGGTCCTCGCCGGGGTACTGCTTCTCCACGCCGCCGTTGAAAAAGAACGTCACATGGGCGTACTTCTCGGTCTCGGCGATGCGCAGCTGGGTCAGCCCCAGACTGCTGAGATACTCGCCCAGCCCGTTCTTCACGGCGATGCGGGGCCACGCCACCAGCACGTTGGGCATGGTAGCGTCGTACTCCGTGTTGCACACGTAGGTGGTGGGGAAGAACTCCCGCTGGAACCCGTCGAAGTCGGGGTCTACGATGGCGCGGGTGATCTCACGGGCGCGGTCAGGGCGGTAGTTGAAGAAGATGACGCTGTCGTTGTCGCTGATGGTGCCCTCGCTGTCGCACACCACCGGCTCCATGAACTCATCGGTGACGTTGGCGGCGTAGCTCTGTGCCACGGCGTCCACGGGATCGGGGTTGTGGTTCCCCTCGCCGTATACCATGGCGTCGTAGGCCATCTGCACCCGCTCCCAGCGCTTGTCACGGTCCATGGCGTAGTAGCGGCCCATGACCGTGGCGATCTTGCCCACGCCCAGCTCCGCACACTTGTCCGCCAGCGCCTGGACGAAGCCCTTGCCGCTGGTGGGGGACACATCGCGCCCGTCCAGGAAGCAGTGGAGATACACGCGCTGGAGGCCCTTGTCCTTGGCCATCCGCATCAGCGCGTACAGGTGGTCGATATGGGAGTGTACGCCGCCGTTGGACAGCAGGCCGTACAGATGCAGGGCGGTACCGTTTTTCAGGCAGTCGTCCATGGCCTTGTTGTAGGCCTCGTTCTGGAAGAAGCTGCCATCCTCAATGGCGCGGCTGATGCGGGGCAGATCCTGAAACACCACGCGGCCGCCGCCGATGTTGGTGTGGCCCACCTCGCTGTTGCCCATCTGCCCTGCGGGCAGACCCACGTCCAATCCGCTGGCGGACAGGGTGGTGTGGGCGTATTCCTGGAACAGCCGTTCCAGCACCGGCGTCTTGGCCAGGGTGACGGCGTTGTCGTCTGCCGGCGGCGCGATGCCGAAGCCGTCCATGATGATAAGGGTCGTCGGAGTTTTGTTCATGCCTGCCTCCTTTTGCTCTTTAGTCCTGATTGGCGGCGTTGATGATCTCCACGAAGTCCGCTGCGTTCAGGGCGGCGCCGCCGATGAGTCCGCCGTCGATATCGGGCTGGCCCAGCAGCTCCGCGGCGTTGGCGGGCTTCATGGAGCCGCCGTACTGGATGGTAATGGAACGGGCGATGCGGGCGCCGTACAGGTGGCGCACGGTGGTGCGGATAAAGGTGCAGACCTCGGCGGCCTGCTCAGCGGTGGCGGTCTTGCCGGTGCCGATGGCCCACACGGGCTCATAGGCGATGACGCACTTGCGCAGCTTCTCGGCGGGCACGCCGGCCAGCGCGGACTTCACCTGCAGGGCGATGAGCTCCATGGTGATGCCCAGCTCCCGCTGCTCCAGCGTCTCGCCCACGCAGATGATGGGGTGCAGACCGGCCTCCAGAGCGGCCAGCACCTTCTTGTTGACGATGAGATCCGTCTCGCCGAAGTACTGGCGGCGCTCGGAGTGGCCGATGATGACGTACTTCACGCCCAGATCCTTCAGCATGTCGGCGGAGACCTCACCGGTGTAGGCGCCGGACTTCTCAAAGAACACGTTCTGTGCGCCCACGGACACCCGTGCGTCCTTGAAGGCTTTGATGGCGGTGGAAATATTCACGGCGGGGACGCATACCACCACGTCGCACCACTTGGCCTTGGGCAGCAGGGCCTTCAGCTCCTCGGCGAATTTTTTCGTCTCGCTGGCGGTCTTGTTCATCTTCCAGTTGCCGGCGATAATAGTCTTACGGTATCTGCGATTCATAACTTGTTTACTCCTCTGTCTTTCAAAACTAATATATCGTTACATGATACGATCGGATGTAAAGGGGGAGCGCCTCCCCCGTCAAGGGGCCTTACTTGTCCAGCAGACACGCCACACCGGGCAGCTCCAGCCCCTCCAGGAACTCCAGAGACGCGCCGCCGCCGGTGCTGATGTGGGTGATCTTATCGGCGAAGCCCATCTGCTCCACCGCTGCGGCGCTGTCGCCGCCGCCCACGATGGTGATAGCGCCGCTGTCGGCCAGAGCCTGGGCCATGGCGCGGGTGCCGGCGGCGAAGTTGTCGAACTCAAACACGCCCATGGGTCCGTTCCACACCACGGTGCCCGCGCCCTTCACGGCATCGCAGAATACCTTGGTGGTGTCGGGACCGATGTCCATGCCCTCCCAGCCCTCGGGGATAGCCATGGTGCTGACCACCTGGCGCTTGGCATCGTTGGAGAAATCGTCCGCCGCCACAGTGTCGGAGGGCAGCAGCAGCTTTACGCCGTTCTTCTTGGCCTTCGCGATCATCTCCAGAGCGTAGTCCAGCTTGTCGTCCTCGCACAGGCTCTTGCCGATGGAGCCGCCCTGCGCCTTGGCGAAGGTGTAGGCCATGCCGCCGCCGATGATGATGGTGTCGGCCTTGTCCAGCAGGTTGTTGATGACGCCGATCTTGTCGCTGACCTTAGCGCCGCCCAGCACCGCCACGAAGGGCCGCTTGGGATCGTTCAGCGCGCCGCCCATGACCTCCAGCTCCTTGGCCACCAGCAGGCCGGACACGGCGGGCAGATACGCCGCCACACCGGCGGTAGAGGCGTGGGCGCGGTGTACGGTGCCGAAGGCGTCGGACACGTACAGCTCCGCCATGGAGGCCAGCTCCTCGGCGAAGGACGGGTCGTTCTTCTCCTCGCGGGGATCGAAGCGCAGGTTTTCCAGCAGCATGATCTGGCCGCCCTGCAGCGCCGCGGCCTTGGCCTTGGCGTCCTCGCCCACAATGTCCTTGGCGAAGATGACCTCCTGCCCCAGCAGCTGGCTGAGACGCTCTGCCACGGGGGCGAGGCTCAGCTTGCTTTTCCACTCGCCCTTGGGCTTGCCCAGATGGGAGCAGGCGATGACCGCCGCCTTCTTCTCCAGCAGGTAGCGGATGGTGGGCAGCGCCGCCACGATGCGCTTGTCGCTGGTAATGGCGCCGGTCTCCTTGTCCTGGGGCACGTTGAAGTCGCAGCGCAGCAGGATCTTTTTCCCGGCCACGTCCACGTCCAGAATGGTCTTTTTATTGTAGTTCATACGGATACATCTCCTTTTGAAATAGTATGTGTATGGGAAAAACAGATCAGCGCTCCGCCATCTCGCCCTGCCCGGACAGCCCGGGGAACCCGTTCTGCCGCAGGGCCTCGTAGGTCAGGATGGCCACGGAGTTGCTGAGGTTCAGGCTCCGCGCCTCCGCACGCATGGGCAGACGGAGACACCGGTCATAGTGGGCCGCGCGGAACGCCTCCGGCAGGCCCGCCGTCTCCTTGCCGAAGAACAGCCAGCAGTCCGGCGAAAACCGGGCCTGCGTGTAGTCCTGCGGGGCCTTGGTGGTGGCCAGCCACAGGTCTGCGGCCGCCTCCGGGTGCTGCCGGAACAGATCGTCCAGCCCGTCGTAGTCCCGCACCGTCACCAGATGCCAGTAGTCCAGCCCCGCCCGCTTCACGGCGCGGTCCGAAATGTCGAAGCCCAGCGGCCGCACCAGATGCAGGGAGCACCCCGTGGCGGCGCAGGTGCGGGCGATGTTGCCGCAGTTCTGGGGGATCTCCGGCTCGACCAGTACGATATGCAGCATAAACGGACATCCCCCTCGCGACTTGTCATCTATGGGCGCGGGCAAAACCGCGTCTGCCCTTGTCAACCGATGGTATTGTAATGCAACGGAAAAGAAAATGCAACTCAAAAATGCCAAAAACCCCCGCATTTTCTTAGAAATACAAAAAATGACCGCTGTTTCCATGGAAAAATGGTAATTTACGTCAGCGTTTTTCCTCTCTGAAAAATTGTGGCCAAAAAAAGTTGGAAAAATACTGGATTTTCCTGTAAAGCCTGCTATAATGAGGACAGACCGATTTATGCGAAGGGAGGAAGGGCCGATGGATCGTATGGACTGCATCAAGACCCATATCATCTGTCAGTGCGCTCCCTCTGTCGGAGTGTGCGCCGTCTGCATCGCCGAAAGCCGCTGAACACAGTGGTAAGCGGCGCGGGACGGCGTTTTTGTTTGCTTTTTAACAGGCAAACGACCTCCGGCACAGCAACCAGAGAATACAAAAAAGGACAGAAAGCGAGAGGGTAAACACCATGATTTCTCACGGCAAGGACATCAAGATCTTCACCGGCAACGCCAACCCCGCGCTGGCGCAGGAGATCTGCAAGCTCATCGGCATCAAGCTGGGCGAGGCGGAGGTCAAATCCTTCGCGGACGGCGAGGCGTCTGTCTCCCTGTACGAGAGCGTTCGCGGCAGCGACGTATTCCTCATCAACTCCACCTGCAAGCCGGTCAATGACAGCCTGATGGAGCTGCTCATCATGATCGATGCCTGCAAGCGCGCCTCCGCGGGCCGCGTCACCGCGGTGATCCCCTATTTCGGCTATGCCCGTCAGGACCGCAAGGCCAAGAGCCGCGATCCCATCTCCGCCAAGCTGGTGGCCAACATGCTCACCGCCTCCGGCGCGGACCGTGTGCTGACCATGGATCTCCATGCCAGCCAGATCCAGGGCTTCTTCGACATCCCCGTGGACAATCTGCTGGGCAACCCCGTGTTCGTGGACTACTATGCCAAGAAGTTCGGTGAGCGCTGCGAGGATATGGTCGTGGTGTCCCCCGATGTGGGCTCCGTGGCCCGCGCCCGCACCTTCGCCCAGAAGCTGCACATGGGCCTGGCCATTGTGGATAAGCGCCGTCAGAAGGCCAACCAGTGCGAGGTCATGAACGTTATCGGCGACGTGGCCGGTAAGGACTGCATCCTGTTCGACGATATGATCGACACCGCCGGCTCCATCTGCAACGCTGCCAAGGCCATCGTCGAGGTAGGCGGCGCCACCAGCGTCTATGCCTGCGCCAGCCACGGCGTGCTGTCCGGCCCCGCGCTGGAGCGCCTGAGCGCCAGCGTCATCAAGGAGGTGGCCCTGCTGAACACCATTCCCGAGTCCATGGGCGAGGGCTGCGACAAGATCAAGTATTTGTCCGTGGCGCCCATGTTCGCCGAGGCCATCGAGCGCATCTATCAGGAGATCTCCATCGCCAAGCTGTTCAACTGAACGCTTTGCAAACGGAAAAGACTGTGTTATAATAGAGGGACTGCGTTTGCAGTCCCTCTTTACTTTGCAGAAGGAGGCGAGAGCCTTGTTTTTTAATCGGAATCAGAGCGGCGGCGTCAATTGGCTCCTAGTGGGGCTGGGCAACCCGGGCACCAAGTACGAATCCACCCGCCACAACATGGGCTGGCTGGCGTTGGACAGCCTGATGGAAAAGGAAAGTTTCAAACTCAACAAGCTGAGGTTCAAGGCGTGGACCGGTATTTTGGAGAAAAACGGCAACAAAATTCTGGTGATGAAGCCCCAGACCTACATGAACCTCTCCGGCGAGTCGGTGGGCGAAGCGGCGCGGTTTTATAAGGTGCCGGCGGACCATGTGGTGGTGATCTCCGACGACGTTTCTCTGCCGGCAGGCAAGCTGCGCATTCGCAAAAGCGGCTCCGCCGGCGGCCATAACGGCCTGAAAAATATCATCCAGCATCTGGGCACCGACGGCTTCCCCCGCATCAAGATCGGTGTCGGCATGCCGGCGCACCCTGACCACGAGATGATCGACTGGGTCATCGGCAAGCCTCAGGGCGAGGAGGCCAAGGTGCTCCGCGCCACGCTGGACCGCGCGGCGGAGGCGGCGCTGTGTCTCATGGAGGAGGGGCCGGACACGGCCATGAACCGCTTTAACGGATAAAAGTTTTTCGTGCAAAACAATCGCATGTTGAAGAAGCTGCTCAAATGGCGATGACGCCTGCTGTACCAGGGAAAAGGCGCATTGACCCCTGCGGCGGCCCGAAGAATGATGAACTGCCGGTCTCCGCAGACTGTGCGCGGGCCGCGGCGCATCGCTTTTGCACCGGCCCTGCGGGGCAAGGCCCCGCGTTTTCGCGTCCGCTCTGCGGCGTTTTTTGCGCGGCGCTTGCGGCGGTTTTTTCAGGTAATTTTCAGCAAGGGCACATAGAATAGAAAATGGTATATCGTCGGCAGGGGGCCACGCTTCCGAGAGCGGGTCACCTCCTCGACCCTGCGGCTCCGGCGGCCGCGTCCCCGCACCCCGTAGGTGCCGGCGGTCTCGGCGGCCCGCTTCCATCTTCTTCCATGCCATCGGCGGCCCCATTTCTTTCAGCAGCGAAAGAAATGGGGGAAAGAACGCCGCCAAA
>OGZK01001562.1_pt1 | contig 21465 bp, 18 predicted proteins | sample 1576791 | NCBI WGS metagenome assembly OGZK01 (sample SAMEA3541556, study PRJEB24748) | human gut metagenome | biome: human gut; feature: human-associated habitat; material: faeces | place: China | collected 2012
CACAGGAGCAATGACGCTCATAAAAAGGTCGTCCTTGTCCTTAAAAAAGAAATAGAGAGCACCAGTCGTAACACCCGCATTTGCGCATATGTGCCGCAGCGAAGCTTTTTCATAGCCGAACTCAGCAAACTCAGCCTCGGCAGATCTTAAAATGCTGTCACGGGTCTCCTCGGGGATAGTTCCTGCTTTTCGTGTCATTATTCTCACGTCCTTGCTGTCTAAATATCACTGTTATTTTACCACACAGAACTGTATTTGTCAATAAATAACAGTGATATTTTCACTTGTGCATAAATTTTTCTTTCATTACAGCAGAAAATAAACTATATTTCACAAAAAATCACCGCACGATCTTATACAGACTCTGCGGTGATTTGGAAAATGCTTATAAAATTACTTTCCGAAGCCGAAAAGTCCTTTCTTAACATAAGGCTTTCTGTCTGCTCCCGCAAACTCATAGCCTGCCTTTTCAACGACCTCTTTCAGCTTGTCGTCGGGGATATCCTCCTCGGCAACAATAACAGTCTGAGCCTTTGAATGGGAAGATGTTACTTTCTTTACTTTAAAGTTATTTCTAACAGCGTCATTTATATGTGTCTCGCACATTCCGCAAGCCATTCCGTTTATTTTTGCAGTTATCTCTACCATAATATGACTTCCTTTCTTTTAAGGTCAGCTCCCGCTAACCTTATAAACTTATTATACGACCAATGGGATAAAATGTCAAGAAAGGTTAGTCTGATCTTACAACATTCGGCAGTGTATTGCAATTACCGCTGACCTGTGCTATACTGAAAATACCATATAACGACATGAAATGAGGCTATGACATGAAAATGAACGGCGCCTTCGGCAAGGAGATACTGGCAGTCTCCCGTGGAAACGCCCTTGCATATGCCCTGGGCGACATTGCGTGCAGATATGATTACAATTTATTGTGCTCCATAAAAAAGCAGATTATGACTAATCAATCAGAATTTCTAATGTTGTTTAAATCAGCTCATGTATTTGTAATTCAATATGCATTAACACGTTCGTTGTTTTTTATAAAATCAGCTAGCATATTTTGTTTAATCGAACAATTATTAATAAATATATTGAAATATTATTTTGTTATGGTATAATTATTTAATAGATATAATAATATTTGTATTTATATCTGGCTATTATTAGTATAATTCTTCAAATAGAAAGGGTGGGTATTAAATGAATTTTACAGAAGAAACTATATCAAGTCTCTTTGGTTCAGAAGCAGCTGAAGATGAACAGCCTCAAAGACTGAAAGGATATTATTTTAAAAGTGAAGTATATGAAAAAATACATAATAATTTACCACTGAAAATCATTGTTGGTCATAAAGGTATTGGAAAGTCAGCTGCTTTTAAGATCTCATATTTAGAAAATATATCTAACCAAAAAATAGCAATATGGATAAAACCTGACGATATTATGGAACTATGCCAATCAAATGATAATATGCTTTCGCTTATTAGAGATTGGAAAGTAGGGTTATCAGAAATTATTTTTAAAAAGGTTATGGAGAATGTTGGCATTGAATGTGAAAATGAAAAAATAAGATCCGTTTTAAACTATGGTGGAAAACTGCTTTCAAAAATCACAGAAGTATTTAAGAGTAAAATTAACGATAATATTGATACCACCACTATCCATAAAGATGTGATATCACAGTATATTTCTAAGAATTTTTTGTATGTATATATTGATGATCTAGATAGGGGATGGAATGGTGCAGAAATTGGTGTGCGCAGAATATCAGCTTTGTTAAATGCTGCACGTGATTTGACTAATGATAACCCAGGGTTATGTATAAGAATCAGCTTACGTTCTGATGTGTATTTTTTAGTAAGAACATCAGATGAATCAACAGATAAAATAGAGGGAAATGTTGTTTGGTATAAGTGGACACAGCATCAATTACTGGTGATGTTAGCCAAAAGAATTGAATCACATAATGGAAATAAATTTGATGAAAAAATTTGGTTAAAAAAGCCTCAATTTGAAATCGCCAAATTATACAACAATGTTTTTGAAGAGAGATTTCATGGAAGAGGCAAGTGGAGTGATGTACCCACTTTCAAAGTTTTAGCATCAATGATAAGACGGAGACCCAGAGACCTTGTTAAGATATGTACATTAGCAGCGAGAACAGCCTATGAAAATGGTCATACAATAATTCAAACAGATGATTGGCTTGATAATTTCGATTATTATTCGCAAGAACGTATTCAAGATACCGTAAATGAATATAAATCTGAACTACCGGATATTCAACGGCTCTTAATGGGTATGAAGCCCAGTCATAAAGAAAGAAAAACAAGTGCTGAATTTGTATATACTTCAGAAGAATTATTGAAAAAAATTTCAATAATCACTGGCTCAAATTCGTTCTTTTTTTCAAATGGGGAAAAGGCAACCCCCGAGGATTTGGCAGGTTTTTTATATAAAATAAATTTTTTAATAGCTAGAAAAAAACAGCAGGATAATCCAAATGTAATTGATAGAAGATATTTTGAAGATAATAAATATTTGTCAAATAAGTTTATTGATTTTGGATATCAATGGGAAGTGCATCCTGCTTTTAGATGGGCTTTGTATCCAGATGCAGGAGATTGCATATATCAATCCTTAAGCATCGATGATGAAATATAATAATTGTCACATATATTTATAGTGCATTAAGACAAATAATAAGATAAAGGCTGTTACATGCCGCACAAAAAGCACCAAAGTAAAAAGAATTCACTGAACCGACACCGAAAAGCTGTACCTCAGGCTGCTCCTTGCCACTGATTTTATCTGCGGCATGACCGACAGCTACGCACAGAGGCTTTACCGTGAACTGAATGGAATGGTATAATACTAAGCACCAATTAAAAACTATACAAAAAATTGAGCATAATCTTGCGTATATGGATTATGCGATGATTTTTTGTCTATAGTTTTATTGGTGATTAGTATAAGTCAGACTTATGCGGATATTTCACAAGCCTATATAAAAACCAAGAGCTGCTGCACAGTGTGCAACAGCTCCTTTTGTTGTATATAATTATTATGTTATATATAATTATATATTATCAACCCTTGCGGCGATTCTCGTACTTAGGTCTGCCGCCCTTGCCGTGACGGGAGGAGGATTTTCTGCGCTGGTCACGGTAATTTCCTCTTCTCTGGTCACGGTCGTCCTCAAAGCGCTCGGCTCTGCCCTCATAGCGCTTGATGGTTATTTTCTGACCGTTTATCTTTGTACCTGTCATGGAATCGAGAACGTGCTCGGTATCCGCCTCGGGCACCTCAACGGTGGTGAACTTGTCGTAAATATCTATCTTGCCGAAAGACTTTCCGGGCATTCCCGTTGCGTCAACAAGTGCGCCAAGAACGAAGTTCGGAGCAAGCCTGCTGGAACGTCCTGCGGATATCTCCAGCTTGACCTTGCCGCCCTTCTGGTATCTGCCGCCCTTGCCGCCGTTGTCACGGGGAACGGAGATTATTTCGGGAATGTTCTTTGTATCCTTTGAAAGCCTCATTCCCAGCAGTGCAACAGCGATATCCTCGGCGGAAAGTCCGCTTTCCATAAGCTTCTGCACATCTGCACGGCAGCTTTCGTATTTGCCGCTTTCCACTGCGGAGAGTATCTTTTCGTTAACATGAGCCGCCTTGCGGGCAACTATCTCATCTCTTCCGGGAAGCTCCGCACGGGCAATATCAGCCTTGATGAAGGAAGCGATATTTTTCAGCTCATAAAACTGTTTTCTGCCGCTTATAATGGTATATGCAGCACCGCTCTTGCCTGCACGGCCTGTTCTTCCGATACGGTGGATATAATACTCGTTATCCTGGGGAAGATCATAGTTGAAAACGCAGTCAACGCCCTCAACGTCAATTCCTCTTGCGGCAACGTCGGTAGCGATAAGCACGTTGATGCTTCCCGACTTGAATGCGCTCAGCACCTGAGTACGGCTCGCCTGCTTCATATCGCCGTGAAGTCCTGCTGCCTTGAAGCCCTTTGACACGAGAGCCTCGGTCAGCTCATCTACCATTTTCTTAGTGTTGCAGAACACCATTGAAAGCTTAGGCTCATATGCGATGAGCAGAAGCTTTAAGGCATCGGTCTTTCTGCCCATGGGCACTTCAAAATATTTCTGCTCGATCGTATCAACAGTTCTTGCCTTGCTCTCCACCTTTATGACAACGGGGTCATTCTGGTATTCCTTGGTGATAGCCATTATTGGAGGGGGCATGGTTGCGGAGAACAGCACTGTCTGGCGCTCCTCGGGGACAAAGGAAAGTATGGTCTCGATATCCTCACGGAAGCCCATATTGAGCATTTCGTCCGCCTCGTCAAGAACGATGGTACGGAGGTTTTCAAGCTTCAGGGTCTTTCTGCCGATGTGGTCCATAACACGGCCGGGAGTGCCCACAACGATGTTTGCGCCACGTCTCAGCTCGGAGATCTGCTTGTCCATAGCAGCGCCGCCGTAAACTGCGCAGGGCTTTACCCACGGCATATATGCGGAGAATTTTTCTATCTCCTTGCACGCCTGCATGGCAAGCTCTCTTGTGGGGCAGAGGATAAGCACCTCAACGCCGTTCTTTCCGCCTCTGGTAACGCTGACTGCGGCGGGGATACCGAAAGCAGCGGTCTTTCCCGTACCTGTGTTTGACTTTCCTACAAGATCCTTTCCCTCCAGCATTACGGGGATAGCCTTGGACTGGATCTCGGTAGCTTCGGAAAATCCCATATCCTCAACGGCTCTGAGAATTTCCTCGGGTAAATTAAGTTCGTTAAAAAGCATATAGTTCCTTTCTGAAATCGGGGATTTATCTGACGCTCAGCCCGACATCAGGCAGGGGCTGCGGTCAATTACTATTTATTATAACACACCGATTATATATTGTCAACGAATTTTAAAGCCGCTTTTTGTGAATTTTGTGCAGACAAGAATACCATTTTCAGGCATTTTAATCCATCTTATTCAAATAGGAATTGTTATATTTATCCGATGCCGACGGCATATATCCCTTTTGAAGCATAAAAATCGCTGAAAAATTATGCTTTTGTGCCAAAATACGATTAGCAAAGGCTAAGCAGGCTGTCAAAAATGTTACACTATCCCAGTCTGTTTGTTAAATTTTTGACAAATTCGGTTTTTATGAATTTTTTCTCTTGATTTTTATTTCAAGTTATGTTAGAATAATAGCAACGGGAAAATTATGTCGTTTTGAGGGAATTTCCTCACGGCGGCACGGTTTTCAGCTGTATGATCGCACGCCTGAGAACGGCGGCTATACCGAGAAAAATATCTACAGAAAGCGGGAAATGATTTATGAGCAACAAAGTCACTATTATCGGCGCTGGCAGCGTCGGATCTACCATCGCTTATAATATGGTGGTAACCGGTATCGCATCCGAGATCGTTCTGATCGATATCAACGCAAAAAAGGCTGAGGGCGAAGCAATGGATATCCTCCAGGGTGTTCCTTTCTGTTCCCCCGTATCCATCTACGCAGGCACATATGCCGATGCAAAGGGTTCCGACATCGTTATCCTTACATCAGGTATGCCCAGAAAAGCAGGTCAGTCTCGTCTTGAACTTGCTCAGGTAAACGTTGACATCACCAAGACCATAATCCCCGAGATCGTCAAGTACGCTCCTGAGGCTGTTTATATCGTAGTAAGCAATCCTATCGATATCCTCACCTACGTATTCCACAAGTACTCGGGTCTCCCCTCCAACCAGATCATCGGTTCCGGCACAACCCTCGATACCGCTCGTCTGCGTTCCCGTCTTTCCGAGACCTTCAATATCAGCCAGCAGAACGTTCACGCTTACGTATTCGGTGAGCACGGCGATTCCTCTTTCGTTCCCTGGTCCATCGCAAACATTTCCGGTATCCCCATCAACCAGTACATCAACTGCCTCCCCGAGGGCAAGCGTCCCGTTGTTGATTATGCTGAGATCGAGGAATACACAAGAAAGTCCGGCGCTAAGATCATCGCAAGCAAGGGTGCAACATTCTATGCAATCGCTATCTCCGTATGCCACATCTGCAAGTGCCTGTTCAGCGGCATCGACACCACTCTTACCGTTTCCACAATGATGAACGGCGAGTACGGCATCAACGATGTATGTCTCAGCACACTGGCAACAGTTGGCCGCAAGGGTGTTGAGGGCAAGCTCATGGTTCCCCTTACCGATGATGAGATCGTTAAGCTCAGACACAGTGCCGACTGCCTGAAGGACGTTATCCACAACATCAATCTTTAATTTAAAGGACATATTCATGACAGGCGGCAGAGTGTTTTTTCACTGCCGCCCATAGTCATGTGTGCATATTTAAGTATTTATAAAATCTTTATAAAGGAGTACATACCCAATGGAATACCGTATTGAACACGATTCAATGGGCGAGGTAAAGGTTCCTGCAGACAAGTACTGGGCTGCTCAGACCGAGAGAAGCCACGAAAACTTCCTCATCGGCGTTGGCATCGAGACAATGCCCAGAGAGATCACCAAGGCATTCGGTTATCTCAAAAAGGCTGCTGCAATGGCAAACCACGCTCTCAAGCCTGAGAAAATGACAGATGAAAAGCTGGCTGCTATTTCCGAGGCTTGCGACGAAGTTATCAGCGGAAGCCTGAACGACCACTTCCCTCTCGTTGTATGGCAGACAGGAAGCGGCACTCAGTCCAACATGAACGCTAACGAAGTTATTGCCAACCGTGGAAACGAGATCGCAGGCAAGAAGCTTCTTCACCCCAATGATGATATCAACATGAGCCAGTCCTCCAACGATACCTTCCCCACTGCAATGCACATTTCCGCTGTTATTGCTATTGAGGATAAGGTTATCCCCGCTGTGGATACTCTCATCGAAACTTTCAAGAGACTTGAAAAGGAAAACGAGGGCATCGTTAAGAGCGGCAGAACTCACCTCCAGGACGCTACCCCCATCGCTTTCTCTCAGGAGATCAGCGGCTGGCGCTCCTCTCTCGAAAAGGATAAGAGGCTCCTTGAAATCGCTCTTCCCGAGCTTAAAGAGCTTGCTCTCGGCGGTACTGCCGTTGGTACAGGTCTTAACACCCCCAAGGGCTTTGACGTTAAGGTAGCTGAGGCTGTTTCCGAGCTTACAGGCAAGGATTTCAAGACTGCTCCCAACAAGTTCCACGCTCTTACAAGCAAGGACGAGATCGTATTTGCTCACGGTGCTCTCAAGGCTCTCGCTGCTGATATGATGAAGATCGCCAACGATGTAAGATGGCTGGCAAGCGGACCCAGAGACGGTCTCGGCGAGATAACTATCCCCGAGAACGAGCCCGGTTCCTCCATCATGCCCGGCAAGGTCAACCCCACTCAGTGCGAGCAGGTAACAATGGTCGCAGTTCAGGTAATGGGCAACGACGTAGCTGTTGGTATGGCAGCAAGCCAGGGCAACTTCGAGCTGAATGTTTTCATGCCCGTATGTGCTTACAACTTCCTCCAGTCCGCAAGACTTCTTGCTGAGTCCATCACTTCCTTCAACAAGAACTGCGCTGTCGGAATCAAGGCAAACAAGGATAAGATGCACCACAACCTTCACAACTCTCTTATGCTTGTAACAGCTCTCAACCCCTACATCGGCTATGAGAACGCCGCTAAGACCGCAAAGAAGGCATTCAAGGACAACATCTCCCTCAAGGAAGCCTGCGTAGAGCTTGGTTTCCTCACCGCTGAAAAGTTTGACGAGGTATTCCACCCCGAACAGATGATATAAAAAACGAAAGGATAAAAGCTATGGTTTACAGTTACTATCCGGGCTGCACTCTGAAAAACAAGGCACAGGATCTTGACAGATATGCCCGTCTTTCCGCACAGGCGCTGGGAATCACGCTTGAGGAAATCGAAAACTGGCAGTGCTGCGGCGGCGTTTATCCGATGGCAAAGGACGAGATCGCTACTAAGCTTTCCTCCGTCAGAGCACTTGCCGACGCCAAAGCACACGGCAGAGACTTAATAACTCTCTGCTCTGCCTGTCATAACGTTCTCAAGCAGGTCAACAATGATATGCTCACCGATGAGGACATCTGCACAAGAGCAAACAATTATCTGAAGCTCGATGAAGAATATCACGGCGAGACCAAGGTAGTTCATTACCTTGAAATGCTCCGTGATGTTGTAGGCTTCGATACCCTGAAGTCCAAGGTGGTAAATCCCCTTACAGGCAAGAAGATAGGCGCTTACTACGGCTGCCTGCTCCTCCGCCCCGGCAAGGTTCTTCAGATGGACGACCCCGAAAATCCCAAGATCATGGAGGACTTTATCCGTGCTCTGGGTGCTGAACCCGTTATCTACCCCATGAGAAACGAGTGCTGCGGCGGTTACGTTTCCATCGAGGACAAGGCTGCTGCCGAAAGCAGAAGAAACATCGTTGCTGCAAGCGCAGCAGGCTTTGAGGCTGAGATGATGATAACTGCTTGTCCTCTTTGTATGTACAACCTTAAGAAGAACGACAGCAACGTTCCCGTTTACTATTTCACCGAGCTTCTCGCTGAGGCTCTCGGCGTGAAGGACTAAGGAGGCACGACGATGGATAAAAAAGAAGAAATCCTCCGCATAAGCGGCGTTAATGTCCGTAAATGTATGCGCTGCGGCAAATGCTCAGGCACCTGCCCCTCCTACGACAAGATGGAATATCATCCTCACCAGTTCGTATATATGGTTGAGTCCGGCAATATCGAGCCTCTTCTCAAGAGCGAGTCGCTTTATATGTGTCTTTCATGCTTTGCGTGTGTCGAAAGATGTCCCAGAGGCGTTGAGCCCGCAAAGGTAGTAGAGGCTGTAAGACTTGCGGCTATCAGACAGAAGGGCTGCAACCATCTCAAGGCAAATCAGGTTCCGGAACTTATTGACGAGGATACTCCTCAGCAGCTCCTTGTCAGCGCATTCCGTAAATACAGTAAATAAGGAGGAGAAAAATCAATGCATAGAATAGGCGTATTTGTATGCCACTGCGGTACCAACATCGCTGCTACCGTTGACGTCAAGCAGGTTGCTGAAGCCATGAAGCAGGAGCCCGGCGTAGTCTTCTCCACAGATTATCAGTATATGTGTTCCGAAGGCGGTCAGACAATGATCCAGGATACTATCAGGGATCAGAAGCTCACAGGCGTTGTTGTCTGCTCATGTTCACCCCGTATGCACGAGGCTACATTCAGAAAGGCTGCCGCTAAAGCAGGTCTTAACTCTTACATGGTAGAAATTGCCAATATCCGTGAGCAGTGCTCCTGGATACACAAGGATATCATGTCCGCTACAGAAAAGGCTATAATCCTTGCACGTACAGCAGTTGCAAAGGTTCAGCTCAACGCTCCCCTCATCGCAGGCGAAAGCCCCGTTACCAAGCGTGCCCTCGTTATCGGCGGCGGTATCGCAGGTATGCAGACTGCTCTTGATATCGCTGAGGCAGGCTTCGATGTTGATATCGTTGAGAAGCAGCCCACTATCGGCGGAAAGATGACCCAGATCGACAAGACCTTCCCTACCCTCGACTGCGCATCCTGTATCCTTACTCCTAAGATGGTTGACTGCTCACAGAATGAGAAGATCCACATCTACGCATACAGCGAGGTGGCTGAGGTTTCAGGCTTCGTAGGAAACTTCACCGCAAAGATCAGAAAGAAAGCTCGTTTCGTTGATGCTACCAAGTGCACAGGCTGCGGCGTCTGCACAGAAAAGTGCCCTCAGAAGAAGGTACCCAACGAATTCAATATGGGCTTCAATAACAGACGTGCCATTTACATTCCTTTTGCTCAGGCAGTTCCCAAGGTCGCTACCATTGACCCCAACTACTGCACAATGCTCAAGACAGGCAAGTGCGGCGTTTGCTCCAAGGTATGCTCCGCTGGCGCTATCGACTACACTCAGAAGGACGAGATCATTGAGGAAAAGTACGGCGCAATCGTTGCCGCTACCGGTTACAACCCCATCAATATCGACAAGTACGATGAGTTTGCATACTCCCAGAGCAAGGACGTTATCACCTCTCTCGAGCTTGAAAGACTTATGAATGCCGCAGGTCCTTCCAACGGTACTCTCGTAAGACCTTCTTACCTCGACAAGCAGGACGACCACAGAGCTCACCCCAAGACCATCGTTTTCGTTCAGTGCGTAGGCTCCAGATCGGACGACGGCTGCGGAAAGCCCTACTGCTCCAAGATCTGCTGTATGTACACCGCTAAGCACGCAATGCTTATCAGAGAAAAATATCCCGATACAAACGTTTATGTATTCTACATTGATGTCCGTACTCCCGGTAAGCTCTTCGATGAGTTCTACCGCAGAGCTGTTGAACAGTACGGCGTTCACTACATAAAGGGTATGGTCGGAAAGGTTTCCCCCAGACCTGACGGAAATCTTGATGTTCAGGCATCTGACCTTATTGCAAACGAGCAGCTCCATATCAATGCAGATCTGGTAGTCCTCGCAACTGCTATCGAGCCTGATAAGTCCGCTCGTTCCGTAGCTACAATGCTCAGAGCAAGTATGGATACAAATGACTTCTTCACAGAAGCTCATGCAAAGCTCCGTCCCGTAGAGAGCCCCACAGCAGGCGTATTCCTCTCAGGCGTATGCCAGGGTCCCAAGGATATCCCCGAGACCGTTTCTCAGGCCAGCGCTGCTGCTGCCAAGGTAATCGGACTCCTTGCAAAGGACAAGCTCACAGGCAACCCCTGCGTTGCTCACTCCGACGAGCTTATGTGCAACGGCTGCTCTTCCTGCGAGAAGGTTTGTCCTTACGGTGCTATCACATATTCCGACAAGGAATTCAGACAGCCTGACAGAACAACGGCTATCCGCCGTGTAGCTTCCGTAAACGAGGCTGTATGCCAGGGCTGCGGCGCTTGTACAGTTGCCTGCCCGTCCGGAGCTATGGATCTTAAGGGCTTCTCCAATAAACAGATTATGGCGGAGGTAGATGCAATATGCAAGTAAATGAAAACAAAGAATTCAAGCCTCTGATCGTGGCTTTCTGCTGCAACTGGTGCTCATATGCGGGCGCTGACCTCGCAGGTACCAACAGACTCAACTACCCTGCCGATGTCAAAATCATACGTGTTCCCTGCTCCTGCCGTGTAAACCCCATGTTTATCCTCCGTGCCTTCCAGAGAGGCGCTGACGGCGTTATCATGTGCGGCTGCCACCCCGGAGACTGCCACTACACTTCCGGCAACTACTTTGCAAGAAGAAGAATGACCCTGCTGTTCTCCATGCTCGACTTCATGGGCATCGAGAAGGAAAGAACCCGTGTTGAATGGGTATCCGCTGCAGAGGGTGCAAAGTTCGCCGCTACAATGAACGAGTTCGTTGAGACTGTTACCAAGCTCGGCGAAAACAAGAGATTGGAGGATCTGAGATGCAAGAAGCAGTAATCAAGCGCGCTAAAGAGCTTCTGGCAGACGGCACTGTTAACCGTGTTGTAGGCTGGAAAGTAGGCGAATTTGCTTACGATACAACCCCTGCCGTTTTCACATCGGCTGAGGAGCTGGACGCAGGCTTCATTTACAACGATTTCTGTGCGCCTAACCTTTCAAAGTACCTGGTAAAGGAATCCCGCAAGGAGGGCAAGCTCCTGGTATTCCTCAAGCCCTGCGATACATACAGCTTCAATCAGCTCCTTAAAGAGCACAGGATCCTCCGTGACAACGTTTATATCATTGGCGTTGAGTGCACAGGCAAGGTTGACGCTGATACCGTTAAGTCCAAGGGTATCAAGGGTATCACAGGCATGGAGAGCGACGGCGAGACCGTTACTATCCACACTCTTTACGGCGACAAGACAATGCCCAAGACCGAAACTCTCGGCGACAAGTGCAAGACCTGCAAGAGCAAGAAGCACGTTATTTTCGATGAGATGATCGGAAACGACGGCGAAGTAAATACCGACGGCGCACGCTTTGAGCTTGTTGAAAAGCTGGAAGCAATGACTCCCGACGAGCGCTACAACTTCTGGAGAGGCGAGCTTTCCAAGTGCATCCGCTGCAACGCATGCAGAAATGTATGTCCTGCCTGCACCTGTGAAAACTGCGTATTCGATAACCCCAACTCCGGTATCGCTCAGAGAGCCGCTACCGACTCCTTCGAGGAGAATATGTTCCACCTTATCCGTTCCTTCCACGTTGCGGGCAGATGCACAGACTGCGGCGAATGTACAAGAGTTTGTCCTCAGAACATTCCCCTGCACCTCATCAACCGCAAGTACATCAAGGATATCAACGAATTCTACGGCGATTATCAGGCAGGTTCGGATCTTGAGACCCGTGCTCCTCTTAACGCTTACACATTCGGTGACTGCGAACCCAATATTGTATATAAAAGAGGAGGTAACGAATAATGTTCAAGCTTCCTATAGATAAACTTGACGCACTTTTTGCGGCTGTGGCTTCCGCAAGCACACTTTATCTCCCCGTTGACGGCAATGACGGCAGGGCAAGCTACAAGAAATGGTCCGAGGGCACAAAGATGAGCAAGGCTCTCAACACCGTAAGAAGTGCCAAGGATTTCTTCTTCCCCCAGACCCAGAACCTCTGCGACTTCAATGTCAAGGGTCAGAACATCGAGATCATCGACAACAGAACCGAGAGCGAGGATTTCGTAGTATTCGGCGTTCGTGCCTGCGATGCAAGAAGCTTCACCATTCTGGACAAGGTTTTCCTTGCAGACCCTGTTGACAGCTACTATGCTACCCGCCGTGAGCACGGCACTATCGTAACAATGGCTTGTACCGAGCCTGAAGAGAACTGCTTCTGCGGTGTATTCGGCATTGATGCAACTGCTCCCGAGGGCGATGCTGCCTGCTGGACCACCGAGGACGCTGTTTACATTCAGGCAAACACCGAAAAGGGCGAGAAATTCATCGAGTCCGTAAAGTCCCTCCTTACCGAGTGCGGCAGCGAGGCTGTTGACGCTCAGAAGGCTGAGACAAAGAAGATCCTCGAAAAGCTCCCCTTTGCAAATGTTTCCACTGATTATTTCAGAAAGAACACTCTTCTCGATATCTTCAATTCCGATAAGTGGGCAAAGCTTTCCGAGTCCTGCCTTGGCTGCGGAACCTGCACATTCGTTTGCCCCACCTGCCAGTGCTACGATATCAAGGACTATGACACAGGCCACGGTATCAAGCGCTACAGAACCTGGGACAGCTGTATGTACTCCGACTTCACAAAGATGGCTGCCGCCAACTCCAGAAATACCCAGCTCCAGCGTTTCAGACAGCGCTTCATGCACAAGCTGGTTTATTTCCCCGACAACAACAACGGCGAGTTCGGCTGCGTAGGCTGCGGACGCTGCCTGTCCAGATGCCCCATTTCCATGAATATCATTAAGGTCATCAAGAATTTCGGAGAGGAGTAATAAAATAATGCTGAATGAAACTTTGATCCCCAGAATCGGCGTTGTTACTGATATCCGTCAGGATACTCCCGACGTCAAGACATTCAGAGTTGTCGGCACAGACGGAAAGAAGCTCTTTGAGCATATCCCCGGTCAGTGTGCGATGCTCTCTGTTCCCGGTGTAGGCGAGGGTATGTTCTCCATCACCTCCTCCCCCACCAACGAAGAATATATGGAATTTTCCATCAAGAAGTGCGGCTGCCTTACATCATGGCTCCACATGATGGACGTTGGCCAGCAGATCACAGTAAGAGGCCCCTACGGAAACGGCTTCCCTGTTGAGACTGACTTCAAGGGCAAGAACCTTCTGTTCATCGCAGGCGGTATCGGTCTAGCTCCTCTGCGCTCCGTTATCAACTATGTACGTGACAAGCGTGAGAATTACGGCACCGTTCAGATCATCTACGGTTCCCGTTCCAAGGACGACCTGGTAGATTATCAGGAGATCATCAACGAGTGGATGGCTGACGACGGCATCGAAGTCAACCTCACCATCGACCGTGAGCAGGAAGGCTGGGACGGCCACGTTGGATTCGTTCCCAACTATGTTAAGGAGCTTAATCCCGACATCACAAAGACTGTTGTAATGTGCGGACCTCCTATCATGATCAAGTTCACACTCGGCGGTCTGAAGGAACTGGGCTTCAACGAGACCCAGGTATTCACTACCATGGAGCTGAGAATGAAGTGTGCGATCGGCAAGTGCGGCAGATGCAACATCGGCAACAAGTATGTCTGCAAGGACGGCCCCGTATTCAGATTTGACCAGCTCAGCGAGCTGCCTAACGAATATTGATTAAGGAGTGAATTTCAAGATGGAAAAAATGGTAAACATCTATCTGTTCGGCAAGCAGTACACAGTTCCTGCAAGCCTTACAATCATGAAGGCTATGGAATATGCCGGATATCAGCTTATCAGAGGCTGCGGATGCAGAAACGGCTTCTGCGGCGCTTGTGCAACTATCTACAGAGTAAAGGGCGATCCCGAGCTCAAGACCTGTCTCGCATGTCAGACCCAGGTTCAGGAAAATATGTACATCGCTACCCTGCCTTTCTTCCCCCTCGTAAAGCAGATCTACGATATAAACAATATCCCTACCACACAGGCTGTTATGATGCAGCTTTATCCTGAGATCTACAGCTGCGTAGGCTGCAATGCCTGCACAAAGGCTTGTACTCAGAAGCTCAACGTTATGCAGTACATCGCATACGCTCAGAGAGGCGATTTCGCTAAGTGCGCAGAAGAATCCTTTGACTGCGTAATGTGCGGCGTTTGCTCCTCCAGATGCCCCGCAGGCATCTCTCATCCTCAGGTCGGAATGCTTGCAAGAAGAATCAACGGCAAGTACCTTATGCCCAAGTCCCAGCACCTTGAGGACAGAGTTAAGGAGATCCATAACGGTGATTTCAAGGAATTCCTTGACACTCTTATGGCTGAATCTGATGAGCAGCTTCAGGAACGCTACAATAACAGAGATATTGAAAAGTAAGGGAGGCGCCGTAAATGTACACTAATGAAGAAATGCTTGCCTCTATTAAGAAGGTTGAAGCAAACAGAGCTGCAAACGCAGCATATGAGCCTGCAAGAATGACCGCTGAGCAGAAGGACGAGGTCCTCAAGACCTACCACCCCGACTACATTGAGTCTCAGTTCGAGGATCTTAAGATTGGCCCCAACAAGGGCGAGAAGGTTCCTCACGAGCTGGCTGCTCTTCTCCAGGCTAACAGCCGTATCGATCCCTCCAAGATCGACCTTGAGCACCCCAAGTACGATGTTGACGTTCTCATCATCGGCGGCGGCGGAGCAGGTTCTTCCGCAGCTATCGAGGCTCACAACGGCGGCGCTAACGTAATGATCGTTACAAAGCTCCGTATCGGCGATGCTAACACAATGATGGCTGAGGGCGGTATCCAGGCTGCTGATAAGCCCAACGATTCCCCTGCTATCCACTACATCGACGCTTACGGCGGAGGTCACTTCAAGGGCAAGCATGAGCTGGTTTACAAGCTCGTTAATGAAGCTCCCGACGCTATCAAGTGGCTCAATGAGCTGGGCGTTGAATTCGATAAGGCTCCCGACGGAACCATGATAACCACCCACGGCGGCGGAACCTCCAGAAAGAGAATGCACGCCTGCAAGGACTACTCCGGCGCAGAGATCATGAAGACTCTCCGTGACGAAGTTCTCAACAGACAGATCCCCGTTGTTGACTTTACCGCTGCTATCGAGATAATCCTTGACGATCAGGGCAAGGCAGCAGGTGCTGTTCTCATGAACATGGAGACCAAGGAGATCATGGTAGCTAAGGCTAAGACCGTTATCATCGCAACAGGCGGTGCAGGTCGTCTCCATTACCAGGGCTTCCCCACCTCCAACCACTACGGCGCAACCGCAGACGGACTTGTTCTTGCATACCGTGCAGGCGCTAAGCTCCTCTACGCTGATTCTCTCCAGTACCACCCCACAGGCGCAGCATTCCCCGAGCAGATCTTCGGCGCTCTCGTAACTGAGAAGGTTCGTTCCCTCGGTGCAAAGCTCGTTAACGTTGACGGTGAAGTATTCATGCACCCCCTGGAGACCCGTGATATCTGCGCATCCTCTATCATCAGAGAGTGCAAGGCAAGACACAAGGGCATCAGCACAGGCGACGGTGAAGGCGTATGGCTCGATACTCCTATGATCGAACTCAAGAACGGCGAGGGCACTATCGAAAAGAGAATCCCCGCAATGCTCAGAATGTTCATGGAGTACGGCATTGATATCCGTAAGGAACCCATAATCGTATATCCTACCCTCCACTACCAGAACGGCGGTATCGACATCACCGATGACGGCATGAGCGGCATTGAGAACCTCTACGTTGCAGGTGAGGCTGTAGGCGGTATCCACGGCAGAAACAGACTTATGGGCAACTCCCTCCTGGACGTTATCGTATTCGGCAGAAACGCAGGTAGAAGCGTTGCAGCTAAGTACAAGAACGTTACAGTTGGCAAGCTCACACTTGACCACGTAAACAAGTTCGCTGAGGAAATGAAGGAAGCAGGCATCGTTACCGATGTTGTTTCTCCTAAGCTTCTCCCCGACTACGCAAGAAGAGCTAACTGATAAGTAAATTTTCTGTTAAAAAATAGTTTTTTGACTATGATTTTCCGAAAATTTGTAGTATAATTTTAAAGGCACTTTCAAACCCCTGCAATTTTTGCGGGGGTTTGTAATGTGTTGTGTGTTTTTTTCGGGATAGTCCGATTTAGGCATGATTTCCTGCTTTTCTATCGTGTTTTAATCGGAATGTCCTCAATATTATGTTTGGAGGTCAAACCCTATGAGTTTATTCGGCGGCGTGATATCCATTACAGGTATCACATTCCTGATGTTCATCATCTTTATCGTCGCAGGTCTGGGCTATCTTCTTGGTCGTGTAACGATAAAGGGCGTTTCTCTCGGAACAGCAGGTGTATTCATCGTAGCTCTTCTCATCGGCGCATTCTGCTTTGCAAGTGAAGGAAGCAATCTGGTAACAACATTTGCGCTCAATAACGGAGAGCCTGCGGAGTTCTCAAAGAACTTCCTCAAGATCATCGAAAATCTCGGACTTATCATGTTTGTTACATCAGTTGGCTTTATCGCAGGCCCCAACTTCTTCTCAAGCTTAAAGAAGAACTTCAAGTCCTATGCGCTTCTCTCGCTCGTAATCATCATACTGGGCGGTCTCACAGCGCTTTTCTGCATCAAGGTCCTTGGCTGCGGCACTGCAATGGCAGTAGGTCTGCTTTCCGGTGCACTTACCTCCACACCCGCATTCTCCGCCGCAAAGGATACTCTCAGCTCGGTTTACAGCGAAACTCCCGATGCAATATCCGCTTTTGAGGATATCGTAACAGTAGGTCACGGTATCGCTTACCTCTTCGGCGTTGTAGGCGTTGTTCTCTTTGTTCAGATCGTTCCCAAGCTCCTCAAGGCTGACCTTGACGAGGAAAGAGCAAAGATCGCATCTGTAAGCACAGGCAAGTCCAGAAATGAAAGCAAGAAGCTTTTCGATATCGACAACTTCGGTCTTGCTGCATTTGCTATCGCAGTTGTTATCGGTATTTTCGTAGGCGGCATCAAGATCCCTATGGGTCAGTCCACCTTCTCTCTGGGAACCACAGGCGGCTGCCTGCTTTCCGCACTTGTTATCGCTCACTTCGGTCACTTCGGACCTCTCTCAATGAAGCCTGAAAAGCGTATGCTTGAGATCTTCCGTGAGTTCGGTCTTATGGCATTCCTTATCGGCGCAGGTATCCCCGGCGGCGCAAGCTTCGTAAAGTACTTCCAGCCCATCTACTTCTTGGAGGGTGCGCTCATGACTATCGTTCCCATGGTAGTCGGCTTTATTATTGCAAAGTACGTTATCAAGCTTCCCCTCTTCAACAATCTGGGCGGTATCACAGGCGGTATGACTTCTACCCCTGCACTCGGAACCCTTATCAATGTTGCAAAGACCGATGATGTAGCTTCCGCATATGCAGCTGCATATCCCATCGCTCTTATCGCAGTTGTTCTGGTTTCCCAGTTTATCATCGTACTGTTCTACGATAAGCTTTCCGTAATAGGAATGTAATTTTATAACACAAAACAAGGCGTCTGTGCTGCTATGCAGTGCAGGCGCTTTTTTTATGAAAAAATTGCCTGATGAATAATACTTCCTGCAAAATTTATACTATTCATAAAAGTAAATTGAAAGGATATGCTTTTATGAATACAAGAAAAATACTGCTTTGCGTGACAGCTTTGTCAATGCTTTCCTCAACACTGACAGCCTGCGGACAAAAAAATGACAACGCCGCAGATAACAATACTGTGGGTCAGTCCGACACCGCAAAGAAAACCACAATAAGATTTCTGAACTTCAAGCCCGAGGTCGCCTCAGTTTATGACGAGGTAGCCGCAAAATACAAGGAAGAAACAGGCAACACTCTTATCGTGGAAACTGCTGCAAACAATACCTATGAGCAGACCCTCAGCGCAAAAATGTCCACATCGGAAGCACCCACCATATTCCAGATAAACGGCCCCAGAGGATACGCAAACTGGCGTGACTACTGCCTTGACCTGACCGACAGCGACATCTACAAGCACCTTACCGATAAGACCGCAGCCGTTTCAACCAACGGCATGGCATACGGTATCCCCTACACCGTGGAGGGCTACGGCATAATTTACAATGACGAGATAATTGAACGGTATTTTGCCCTTGACAGCCGAACCACCGACTTTGTTTCCATGGACGAAGTAAACTCCTTTGATAAGCTCAGAGCGCTGGTGGAGGATATGCAGGCAAATGCCGATGCTCTGGGAATAAAGGGCGTGTTTGCGGCAACATCTCTTAAATCGGGCGATGACTGGCGCTGGACAACTCATCTGGCAAATGTACCCATTGCCTATGAGTTTGAGAAAAACGACATCGACCTGACAGGCAGCGGGATAGGCAAGATAAACTTCGACTACAGCGATAATTTCAGAAACATCTTTGACCTTTATATCAACAACTCCACCGTGGACAGAAAAATGCTCGGTTCAAAGATAACCGACGAATCCATGGCAGAATTTGCCCTTGGTCAGTGCGCAATGGTGCAGAACGGCAGTTGGGCATGGTCGCAGATAAGCGGCATTCAGGGCAACGTTGTCTCGGAGGATAACATCAAAATGCTGCCTATCTATACAGGCATCGAGGGCGAGGAAGAGCAGGGACTTTGCATCGGCACCGAAAATTACCTCTGCATCAATTCCACAGCCAAGCCTGAGGAGCAGCAGGCGGCAAAGGACTTCCTTTTCTGGCTCTATTCCAGCAAAACAGGCAAGGATTTTGCAGTAAATAAGCTTGGCTTTATCGCTCCCTTTGACACATTCACCAATGATGAAAAGCCTGCCGACCCTCTCAGCCGTGAAGTGCTCAGGTGGATGGACAAGGAAAATATCCGCAGCATTCCCTGGAGCTTCACCGTGTTCCCCAGCCAGACCTTCAAGGACGACTTCGGTTCTGCGCTTCTCCAGTATGCTCAGGGAAGCAGGGACTGGGAATATGTCCGTGAGACTGTGATAACCTCGTGGGAAAATGAAAGCTCGGCACTGAGCTGACACTTATCGACATTACCGAAAGGAGATTTTGCAATGAAGAAAAATCTTCCGAGATATTTTCCCCTGTTCGTCCTGCCGACCTTTGCGGCGTTTGTAATGGCGTTCATTATCCCCTTTATCATGGGAATATGGCTGTCTTTCTGCAAATTTACCACGGTGAGCAACGCAAAATGGAGCGGACTTGACAACTACAGGCGGGCATTTTCCAACAGCGATTTCACAAACGCACTGTGGTTCACGGTAAAATTCACCGTCGTATCGGTCATAACCGTAAATGTCTTTGCGTTCCTGCTGGCTCTGCTGCTGACCAAGGGCATAAAAGGCACAAACATTTTCCGAACAATATTTTTTATGCCGAACCTCATCGGCGGCATAGTGCTGGGATATATCTGGAACCTTATCATAAACGGCGTGCTGGCAATATTCGGCGTGGATATCACATTCAAAGCCGAATACGGCTTCTGGGGACTGGTTATACTCACGAACTGGCAGCTTATCGGCTATATGATGGTCATTTATATCGCAGGACTGCAGAATATCCCCCGTGACCTGAACGAAGCAGCTGAAATTGACGGCGCTTCCCACGGGCAGATACTGCGGAAAATAACCATTCCCATGGTGATGCCCTCTGTGACCATATGCACATTCCTCACGCTGACAAACTCCTTCAAGCTTTTTGACCAGAACCTTGCCCTCACCGCAGGCGCTCCCGGACGTGAAACGGCAATGCTGGCGCTGGATATCTACAACACATTTTACGGCAGGACGGGCTGGCAGGGCGCAGGTCAGGCAAAGGCGGTCATTTTCTTTGCTATCACAGCCGTTATCGCCTTTGTGCAGCTTAAGATCACAAGCCGAAGGGAGGTGCAGTCATGAAAAAGAGCAGGGTGGGAACGTTCATTCTGCTGATATTTCTTTCCGCAGTTTTCCTGTTCCCTATCTTTGTGGTGTTCCTAAATTCGTTCAAGACCAAATTCAGCATCATGGGAAACCCCTTCAGCTTTCCTACTGCCGACACCTTTGCAGGGCTTGAAAACTACCGCACAGGCATACAAAGCGCAGGCATAATCGGTTCATTCGGCCGCTCGGTGTTCATCACAGTCCTGAGCGTGGCTGCAATCGTGTTTTTCACCTCCATGACCGCATGGTATCTGGAGCGGGAGCGCTCAAAGGTCAGCAGGATAATAAGCAGCCTGTTCATCTTTTCAATGATAGTACCGTTCCAGATGGTAATGTACACCATGACCTACGTTGTGACGAAAATACACTTCAATAATCCTTTGGGAATAATTATAGCGTATCTGGGCTTCGGTTCGGGGCTGTCGGTGTTTATGCTTTCGGGCTTCGTGAAAAGCATACCCTATGAGCTGGAGGAGGCCGCCGAGATAGACGGCTGCACCCCGGTTCAGACATTTTTCAGGATAGTTTTCCCTATCCTCAAGCCCACAGCCATAACCGTTGCCATTCTGAACGCCATGTGGATATGGAACGATTATCTGCTCCCCTACCTGATACTCGGCAGCAGATACAAGACCCTGCCTGTAGCAATACAGATAGCAATGCAGGGCGCATACGGCTCGGTCAACTGGGGCGGATTTATGGCAATGCTTGTGCTTGCCATTATACCAATAATAGTGTTTTACCTTTTCTGCCAGCGGTACATCATCGAGGGTGTTATCGCAGGGGCGGTAAAGGGATAAAAATTCAGCATCAAAGCAGGAAAAATATGCTTTGATGCTGTTTGCATTTGGATCAGGAAATCGCCTCATTGAGACACTAATATAAAAGTGTTATAATTTAAAGCGACAAATTAAAAAACTGAGAAAGTATAAAAGGCTGTGACAGGTCAAATGCAAAAGTAAGTGCAACAAGCAGCCCAAAAAGTTGCAGTAACCTTTG
>OGZK01001586.1_pt1 | contig 21325 bp, 24 predicted proteins | sample 1576791 | NCBI WGS metagenome assembly OGZK01 (sample SAMEA3541556, study PRJEB24748) | human gut metagenome | biome: human gut; feature: human-associated habitat; material: faeces | place: China | collected 2012
AAAGTACTTAGTAGTCTTCCTTTTAAATATTTTAAGTAAGATATATCTTTTAATATAGATATTATTTGCATATGAATAGATATACTACCGAAAGTAATAAAGATAGAAGATAATATTAATTTAATATTTATATTAATATTTATATTAGATAAAGAATTTAACCCCATAGTCATTTCTAGCATTCCCTTTATAATGGCAGATGTTAAGCTATTAATATTTAATATATGACAAAGAAGAGTACTAATTATTAGAAAAGAAGTAACAGTACCAGATATCATTAGAAGAGTATTGATACTTTTTTTTATACTAGTTGTAAATACAGTTATAAAACTTTGACTTTTACTAATATTAGATATATAATTAATATTAGTAGGATGGTTATTTTTTCTATATATTATTCCTATAATCAAATTAGATAAATAAATATTTGTTAAGATAATAATTCCTAATTTAGAATTATTTAAATAAAGGGCTCCTACTGTGTATATTATAAATAGAGGATTGGGAAAATGATTAAATAAAAGAAGATGTTCTACTTCTTCTTTAGATATTAGTTTTAGATTATAAGCTTCTAATAAAGCATTAGCATTACCCGGGAAACCTGATAATATAGATATAAATAATATTAATACCGAGGTTTTATTTATATTAAATATTTTACTTATGATATTAGAAATTTTATTTGGTATATATTCTATAAAATTATAGTTTATTAATATATCAGATAATATAAACATAGGAAACATAGATGGTACTAAGGTATTAAACCAAATATTAAAAGAGTTTATAATAGTATAAGATACTATTTCTCTATTTAATAGTATTAAAATTAAGAATATAAAAGTTATAATAATAATCATTAAGTTAGAATATTTTTTCATAATTTAATATATGATATAACATAAGAAAAAAGAAGGAGGATATAATGAAATTTAAAGAATTTATTAAAGAGAATTATAAATTTATAATATTAATGATATTAATAGTATTATTTTTTAATGTAAAATTACCATATTATATTATGGCACCAGGAGGCACTATAAATATAACTGATAGAGTAGTAATGGATAATTATAATAAAAAAAGTAAAGGTAGTTTAAATATGCTATATGTAAGTGAGTATGAAGGAACACCAGCCTCTCTTTTACTAGCCAAATTAAAAAGTTATGATATTGAGAGTAACAAAGAAAGACAAATATCTAATGAATCAGTAAAAGAAATAAATAGAAGAAATACTATTATGCGTGATAATTCCTTAGATATAGCTACGATGGTAGCATATACTGAAGCCGGTAAAAGTATAACTATCAAAGAAAAGAAAAATGTTGTTATTGCTAGAACTAAAGATAATGGACTAGAAGTAGGAGATATAATATTAAGTGCTGATAATACTACTTGTGAAGATGTAAATGATATTAAGAAAATTATAAATAATAAAGAAGAAAATGATACAGTAACTTTTAAGATATTAAGAAATAATAAAGAAAAAGAAGTAAATAGTAAAATATATCTTGAAAGTAATTCTAAAGTAGTAGGAGTAGTAATAGTAACAGAGTATGATTATGATATCGATCCGAAGATAGATATTAAATTTAAAAATAGTGAATCAGGTGCTTCTGGTGGATTAATGTTAACACTTACTATCTATAATGCTATAACAGATGAAGATATCATTAAAGAACGTAAAATCGCAGGTACTGGAACTATATCATATGATGGTACAGTAGGAGAAATAGATGGTATAAAATATAAAATAATGGGAGCTGCTAAAGATAATGTTAAAATTGTCTTTGTACCTACTGCTAACTATGAAGAAGCAATTATGACTAAGAATAAATATAAATATGATTTAGAAATAGTAAGAGTAGATAACTTTAAAGAAGCAATTGAATATTTAAAAAAATAATTAATATAATAATATCCCTCTAAACCTAAGGTTTTAGAGGGTATTTTAAAGTCTATATTCATAATCTTTAAAATAAATAATTGTATGTGTAGATAAAATAATGCAAGTATTTATATAATAATAGAATACTTTACAAAATATATCTTTTCAAAAGTATAAAAATGTATTATAATTAAATAAATAGAGGAGATATAAATTATGAGAAAAAAAACTAGAGTAAAAAGAAGTTTAGTAGTAGTAATAATTATAATAGCATTAATATTATTAGTAGGTGGAGGCTTACTTATATTAAGTAAGAATAATAAGATAGAACATAGAAAAGATAAAAATATAATGATAAAGTTAAATACTTTAGAAGAAGTAAATAGTTTTAGTAAAGATAAGAATATTAAAGTTAATATTAGTTATGAATATGATGATAATATTGAGAAAGACAAAGTAATTAGTCAAAGTATTAAAGAGGGAGAAAGTATTAAAGATGTTACTTCAATTGATGTAGTAGTATCACTTGGTAAATTAGATAAAGATAAACTAGCTAATGATGGTATTAATGAATTAGGCAAAGTACCTATTATGATGTATCATGGTATTAGAGAAAAGACTAGTAATAGTACTGGTACAGTAGGAGGTAATGTCGATAAAGATGGTTATAATAGAACTCCTGAGGCTTTTAGAGAAGATTTAGAGTTTTATTATGAAAATGGTTATGAAATGATTAGACTAGATGATTATATTAATGGTATAGTAAAAGCTAGTTATGGTAAGAGTCCTATTGTACTTACTTTTGATGATGGTAATGAAGATAATATTAAAGTTACTGGATTAGATGATAAAGGTAATATTATTATTGATAAGAATAGTGCCGTAGGTATACTAGAGGAATTTAAAAAGAAACATCCAGATACTAATGTTACTGCAACATTCTTTGTAAATGGAGGTATATTTAATCAAAGCGAATATAATGATAAAATCTTAAAATGGATGGTAGAAAATGGTTATGATATAGGTAATCATACCCAGACGCATCTAGATATTAAAAAATCTAGTGGTGATAGAGTACAAAAAGAAATAGCTTATGTATATGATGAGTTAGAAAAAGTAATACCAGGTAAATATGTAAAAATAATAGCCTTACCATTTGGTAGTCCTTATGTAAAAACACATGATAATTTTAAATATGTTTTATCAACTAGTTATAATGGAAAAACATATGAAACAGAAGCAGCTTTAAGAGTAGGTTGGGAACCTGAAGTATCATGTTTTGATAAAGATTTTGATAAGACTTTCTTAAAGAGATGTCGAGCTTATGATAATAATGGTAAAGAATTTGATATCAATATGGTATTTAATATGTTAAAGAAAAGTAAATATATATCTGATGGCAATCCTGATACTATTGTTATTAAAGAAGAAAATAAAAATAGGTTAGGTACTACAGATAAGAAAGTAATTACTTACTAGGAGGAATTATGAAGTTAAATAATAAAGGTTTTGCAATAACTGCAGTTCTATATGGATTACTTATTCTATTTGTTGTTTTAATAGGATCTTATTTAACACTACTAGGTACTAAAAAGAGTAGATTAGATATAATAACTAGCGATGTAGAAAAAGATTATGAATTTAATAAAGAAATAACTAATCCTGCTCAACCAACATACCCATATAAAGCTAAATATACAGGTAAATACATATTTGAAAATAACTGTATTAGGTATTTATATAAAGGTGAAAGTTATGAGGAAGACGAAATGAATTGTCCTGGTAAGTTAGAAAGAATATTATATCATGGTGATAGCGATGAATAAAAAAGGATTTACTTTAATTGAAGTTATAATGGTAATAGCTATAATAGCAATATTATCATTAATACTAATACCAAATGTAATGATACTAATAGATAAAAATAAAAAAAGAACATGTGAAAAAATGATTGATAATATAGAAAGTGCTGCTAAAATGTATGTTAATCAAAATAAGTATGAGTTAGGCTTTGATTGCAGTGGTACTCCTAAAGAAATAACATTAAAGACATTAGTGGATGCTGGTTATTTGGGTGGTGAATTAGTTAATCCAATAAATAAAGAAGAAATTAGTTTAGAAAGTAAAGTATTAGTAACTTATGATTGTAGTGTCAAAGGATTTAAATATAAAGTAAATAATATAAATTGTAATTAAATAAAAAAAGATATTGTTTTTTAAAAAGAAATATGGTAAAATTAAGAAGAATAGGAGAGATGAATATGGCATTAAACAAATTAAAAAAATTTGTAACTGAAGAAGTTATGGACGAAGTAAGTGAAGATGAATACTATGATGCTGAAAAAGTAACAATACCAAATGGTACAGGTAAAATGATTCTTTTAGAACCTCGTGCATATTCAGAAAGTCAACAGATAGCAGATCATCTTAAAAAAAGAAATACTGTTGTTGTCAATATGAAAAGAGTAACTCCCGATCAAGCAAAAAGAATAGTAGATTTTTTAAGTGGAACGGTATATGCTATTGGAGGGGATCTTCAGAAAATAGGTGGAGGAATATTCTTATGTACTCCAAAAAATGTTAATGTTGAAGGAACGATTTCTGAAGACGAAGAAAAAGGTAAAAAGAAAAACGATCCAGATTTAGAATGGTAATAAAGTAGGTGACTATAATGAAGAGATTTACTGTAGTTAATGAAGGCTATAATATGGAAGAAGTAAATAGATTTATTGATATAGTAATAAAAAGACTAGAAAAATTAAATAATGAAAATGCAATGTTGCAAACAAAAATCTCTTCATTAGAAGAAAAATTAAAAGAAGAGAAAGTAAGTGAAATAAAAGTAACTGAAGCAATAATGGCTGCTAGAGATACTTCTGATAGAATCAAAAGCTTAGCTAGAGAAGAAGCAAATATGATTGTAGAAGAAGCTAGAAATAATGCGAATGCTATTGTCCATGAAGCATTATTAAATGCTGAAAAGACAGAGCATGAAGCAATGCTCTTAAAAAAGAATATTACTGTATATAAAAATAGAGTCAAAAATATAATAAAGTCACAACTTGAAATAGCAGAAGATTTAGATAAATATGATCTAGATAAATAATATGAAAGAACTAGTAGAAATGCTAGGATTTTTTCATAGTAACTTAATGTGGAGGTAAATAATGAAGAAAAAGCATCTAGTAGTAGTAGGAGTAATTATATTAAGTGCTATAGTTATACTAGGATTATATCAAACATTTGCTTTAAGTAGCGATATAACCAAAGATACAAGTGGTTATTATAATGTTACAATAACCGATGGAACTACCGTTACCGTACCTGCTGGTAGTACCAAAACAGTATACTATAAATTAACTAATACCAACAAAGGAACAGTTAAGTATGGCGTAGGTTATAGCGGTACTAATATAACAGTAAAGTATTATACGGATACTATCGACCCAGTAACTGGTACAGTAGATTATGGTAAAAGCAAATATATAAAACTATCTGTTGAAAATACAGGAACAACTTCTAGTACAGCAACATTATCTACTATATTAGGCTATGAAAAAGGTGGAGATTTAATAGTGCCATCAGGAGTAACTTTGATTTCAGAAAGTCACATAGATTTGAAAAGCTTTAATTTAACTATACAAAAAGGAACCGGTGTAGATTCTATATGTTACAAGATTAATGACTCAAATACATATTCAGCTACAATAAGCAGTAGTATAACATTGAAGGTGGTTTCTGGTTCAAAGTATTATTATTATGGCACGCCAAAAAATGGATATAAAATGAGTTCTTGTACAAAGGATAGTCCTTGCTCTGGTACAATGGGAAATAGCGAAACCATTAAAACATTATCAACTACTCCTATATATACCGTTACGATAAAAAAGAGTTTGGATGGAGGTACAGCTACTACTGATAGAACTGTCAATGTTGTTTCTAACGAAAGTTACAGTGCTGAAATTTCTGGAGGCCCTTATTACGTTTTTAAATCTGTTAGCTGTACTAACGGTCAAACAGCAACCATTAAAGAGAAGTATACATCCACTACCCAAAATGTTGATTGCACATTTAGTATAGAAAAAGTTACAAATAACACGGTTTGTACTATCTTTATAAGTTCATAATATAAATTAAAAATAACATAATGAAACAAATTAAAACTCTTCATTAATGAAGAGTTTTAATTTTTAAATAAAATGTATTGTAAAAATGTAAAAAAAAAGATATAATTAATATGAGGTAAGAAGGAGATGGTAGAAGTGATAAAACAGACATTTATGGAAGTACTACCAGATGTATGGCCGATGTTAATTATAATAACAGTTATTATATCTAGTTTAAGAATAACTTACTTAATAACTAAACATAAGAAGTTTTTACTTCATAAGGAAATAATATATTTATTAGCAGTAATATATTTATTATGTCTATTTCATGTAGTTACTTTTCAAGATATTAACTATGGAACTTCTAATTTTATACCATTTAAAGAAATATTTAGATATGATATTGGTTCTCATAAGTTTTTTAGAAATGTTATGGGTAATATAATGTTATTTATACCATTTGGTTTTCTATCTTCTTATTTACTTAAGAATAGAAAGTTAGGAGTAGTAACAATTCTTACTATAATAGCTTCTCTTACCATCGAAGTGGTACAATATTATATAGGTAGAGTATTTGATATAGATGATATTATACTTAACTTAGTTGGAGGTATAGTAGGATTCTTAATATATGTAGGATTAGATGCTATAAAAAATAAAATAAAATTATTTAAGAATGATACAATACTAGATATACTTATAATTATAATTTTAGTTTTAGTTATGTTATATTCTTTTAATATAAATGTTTTCGATGTGATAGGGGGATAATTATGTTTGAAATATTTAATGAAACAGATAAAGAAATAATAGAAATAGATAAATTACAAAAATATATGGAATTTGTTGTAAAAAAATTAGAAATAAAAACAGCAATATTTAATATAATATTTGTAAGTAATGAAGAAATTCATAGAATAAACAAGGAGTATCGTAAAGTAGATAGAGTAACTGATGTTATATCTTTTGCTTTAGAAGATAATTCTGATATTGTTTATGAAGATTTCAGGTTACTAGGAGATATTTATATAGCAGTAGATATAGCTTATGATCAAGCAATAGAATATAATCATTCAAGAGAAAGAGAAGTATGTTTCTTAGCTACCCATGGATTATTACATTTACTTGGATATGATCATATGACTGAAGAAGAAGAAAAAGAAATGTTTGGTAAACAAGAAGAATTACTTAAGGAATACGGTATCAATAGATAGAGGAGACTAATATGCTTTCACGAACTAAGAAAAGACGGAAGTTTAAAGATAGTTTTAAGAATTGTATAGATGGCTTAAGATTTATTAATATTAATGAAGATAATTTTAAAAGAGAAATACTTTTAGGTATTATAGCTTTAGTTTTATCGTATCTTCTTAAGATAGATAAAATAGAATTTATAATCATAATTATAGTAATTGGACTAGTATTAGTAAGTGAAATAATTAATACAGCAATAGAAAGATTGGTTGATCTTGTTAGTCCAAAATATAACAAGTTAGCAGGAGAAGTAAAAGATATAGCAGCTTCTTCTGTCCTTCTTATGTGTATCTTTTCTTTAGTAGTAGGAGTAATAATATTTGTACCAAAAATAATTAATTTACTAGGAGGATTTTAATGGAAGAAAGTTTAAAAAGATTATTAAAGAATAGTTATAGTCCATATTCGGGCTTTAGAGTGGCAAGTATATGTTTAATGAATGATGGAAAAAGTTTTGGAGGAGTAAATGTTGAAAATGCTTCATATGGTGGAACCATTTGCGCCGAAAGAGTAGCCATCACCTCCGCCATTGCCAGCGGTTATAAAAAAGGAGAATTTAGTAAACTATATGTAATGTGTGATAGTCCTAAAATATCATCATGCTGTTTTATATGTAGACAAACTATAAGCGAATTTTTTTCTAAAGATGCTGAAATAGTTTTATATAGTAATGATGGTGAAAAAGAAACATATCTAGTTAAAGATTTATGTCCTTTTCCTTTTGGAAGTAGTGACTTAAAATAAATATATTAAAAGAGAATTACTTTTTAGTAATTCTCTTTATCATTTCATTAATTTTAACTATGAATTTAGCAAAGTAATATAAATATCTATTAATAATTAAATCATAAGTACCAATATACTCATATACCTTAGCTCCAAATCCCATTTTAAATGTATAATTACCATCCTTTTTATCGATACTTTTAATAGAACCAAGATTAAATATTTTATATCCTTCATTTAAATATTTTTTAATAATCTCCCATTTTATCAAATGTGAAGAATAAAACTTTTCTAAATCTTTATTATATGCTTCATCTAAAAAATATATTTCTCTATTATTTTTAATTATTAATATACCACCAATAATAACTTCCTTAGGATATTTAGTATAAACACCAGTAGCTTTAATTATTTCATTTTGATATTTAGTAATTTTCTTATCTGAATTCATTTTTTTATTTATAATAGAATCAGTTTTTTTAACATTAATATTTTGCATAATTTCATTTAAATTATCATTTCTTTTATCTTCTTCCTTAAGAATATATCTATAATTATTAACGTATTGTTCAGGATTTATCTTAGCATAATATACTTCTGCCTTAACATTATCATCATTAAAATTATTAATAATATTAATAATTTTATTTTTCTTAATAGTATTATTCATATCTAACAATGGATTAATATTATTACTCTCATCCTTATAAATATTAATAGCCCTACGAATTGATAAATTAATATTTCTTTTAGTATTAGCATTAAATAGCTTAAAAGTTTCTTCTGGAGTTTTTTCAGTTTCTAGAACAACATTTCTAATAGGTAATTTTCCTATTTTTTTAAAAGATAATTCATCAAATAACTTAATAATATTAGTATCATAATAAACAACATCACCAGTTTTATCAAACATTTTATACGTTGAAATATTATCAGTAGTAACATAAATATATTTTTTCTTTTTTAAATAATCTTTAAGTGAGGTAATAAAGTCTTTAAATAAATTATCATTATTATAATCCACTAAGAAAGATCCTGGAACATAACCAAATTTAATTTTTCCTAAACTTCTTTCTAGTAGTAGAACTGCTGCCATTAAAGTATTATCATTTTCATTAATATATCCTAAATAATATATAGTACCCTTATTACTATGAGCATATTCTACAGTTTGATAATAATTTCTAGAACTATGTAATTTAGAATAATTTTTAAATTGTGTCTCTGTAAGTTCGATAATTTTCATACTTCTTCCTCCTAAATAATTGTACCATAATTTATTATAAAATAAAATATTTTATTTAAAACTTATTATTAAAGTTTAAAATTTATAAGTTAAATTAATTAAAAAATACTAGATAATATCTTTTTATTTGATAATATCGTAGTTAGAAAGCACTTCACCCTAAATATAATATCTTAATATAGTTCATATATAGACTACAATTAGTAGGCTATATATGATAAAGTAAAGACTAAAGACTTTACTTTAAAAATAAGAAAATTTATTGCTAAGAAAAATAATTTATGATATACTTAAATAAAGAATAGAGAGTGTGATATAATGGGTATTTCAAAAAAAGAATTAAAAGATATGAATGCATATTTCAGAGCATTAAATTATATATCAGTAGGACAATTATATTTATTAGATAATCCCTTATTAAAAGAAGAATTAAAATGGAGTCATGTCAAAAAGAAAATAGTAGGACATTGGGGAACAGTACCAGGACAAAACTTTATATATACACATTTAAATAGAATAATCAAAAAGAACGATTTAAATATGATATACATATCAGGTCCAGGTCATGGAGGTAATGCTGTTGTATCAAATGTATATTTAGAAGGAACATATAGTAATACCTATCCCGAAGTAAGTGAAGATATAGAAGGATTAAAAAAACTATTTAAACAATTCTCCTTTCCTGGAGGAATAGCCTCTCATGCTGCTCCTGAGACACCAGGATCAATAAATGAAGGAGGAGAGTTAGGATATAGCCTGTCTCATGCCTTTGGAGCAGTCTTTGATAATCCCGATCTAATCGCAGCCTGTGTAATAGGAGATGGTGAAGCCGAAACCGGACCACTAGCCACTAGTTGGCATTCAAATAAATTTTTAAATCCCAAAAGAGATGGTATAGTCCTTCCAATACTTCATTTAAATGGTTATAAAATAAGTAATCCAACAGTATTATCTAGAATAAGTAATGAAGAATTATCCTCATTATTATATGGCTATGGATGGAAACCATATTTAGTTGAAGGAAGTACCACTATGGAATTACACAAAAATATGGCTCTTACTCTAGATAGAATAATAAAAGAAATAAAAAAAATCCAGTATAATGCTAGATATAATAACAAAGTAGAAAGAGTCTTTTATCCTATGATAGTACTTAGAACTCCTAAAGGATGGACAGGTCCTAAATTAGTTGAAGGAAAAAAAGTAGAAGGAACATTTCGTAGTCATCAAGTACCAATACCATTAGAAAATGATGAAGAATTAAAACAATTAGAAAAATGGTTAAAGAGTTATCATCCAGAAGAACTATTCGATGATAATGGACATTTATTACCATATTTAAAAAAATTAGTACCATATAATCCAATGGGAGCTAATCCTAATGCCAATGGTGGATTACTATTACAAGAATTAAAAGTACCAAGTATCGATAAATATGCTGTAAAATTTACCCATCCTGGTGAAATAGAAAAAGAAGATATGCGTGTACTAGGAGAATTTATAAGAGATATCATAAAAGAAAACCCTAATAACTTTAGAGTATTTGGACCAGATGAAACAATGAGTAATAGATTATCACATATATTTGAAGCAGATAATAGATGTTGGTATTTAACAAAGAAAAAAGAAGATGAATACCTATCATATGATGGCAGAATAATGGATTCATACCTTAGTGAACATACCTGTGAAGGCTGGCTAGAAGGTTATATTTTAACAGGTAGACATGGAGTATTTGTAAGTTATGAAGCCTTTATTAGAATAGTAGATTCCATGGCTAGTCAACATGCCAAATGGATAAAAGTATCAAAAGAATTACCATGGCGAAAAGAAATATCATCACTAAATTATATCTTAACATCAAATGTATGGCAACAAGATCATAACGGATATACCCATCAAGATCCAGGTTTTATTGATCATCTAGTTAACAAAAAAGCCGATATCGTAAGAATATATTTACCTCCAGATAGTAACTGCCTTCTATCATGCTTTGATCATATCATAAAAACCAAAAACTATATCAATGTAATCGTAGCCTCTAAACATATGCGCCCCCAGTGGCTTACAATGGAAGAAGCTAAAGAACATTGTGCCAAAGGCTTATCAAAATGGAACTTTGCAAGCAATGATAATAAAGGAGTAGATATCGTCCTAGTATCAATAGGAGATGCTCCAACACTTGAAAATATGGCAGCGGTATCTATTATAAGAAGTTATCTTCCAGATATCAAAATAAGATTTATCAATGTTGTAGACCTAATGAAATTAGAGCCAAGTACTAAACACCCACATGGCTTAACAAATACCGAATACAATAAACTATTTACTAAAGATAAACCAATAATATTTAATTATCATGGTTATCCAACTTTAATCCATGAATTAACTTATGAAAGAGAAAACAAAAACATAAGTGTCCATGGTTACATCGAAGAAGGAACAATAACAACAGCCTTTGATATGCGTGTAAAAAATGAAATAGATAGATATCATATCGTAATAGATATCATAAATCACTTAGATATAGCCAAAACAAGAGAAGGTAAGAAAATAATAAAATTAATGGAAGAAAAATTAAAATACCATGAATCATATATAAGAGAATATGGAATAGATATGGAAGAAGTAAGACTATTTAAATGGGAGTAGGATAAACATGGAAAAGTATAATAATAAAAAAAATATCATCTTCAATCCAAATAAAGTTCAAAAATGGAATGTTGAAAAAAATACTATCATTACTACTAGTAGAAATCATGTCGATAAATTAAGTGAACCATTTGACTATCTAAGAAAGAATGCTAATGATGGTTATTCTGACTATCAAGAATTAATTGAAGCTAATACCATTGCTAGAAAAAAAGCCATAGCCAAAGTAAAAAGATTAGAGTTAGAAAAAACAGCAGGTTATGTAACAATAAGCACCCTAACTATAATAATAACACTAGTAATAAGTATAGTAATATTTATTACCATCGGAACAATATTAGGAGGTTAATATGGAATTTAATATCTTAAATGAAAAAAATGAATTCAAATTAGGTACAATAATCACTGTCTTTTCCCTTCCTAATACTCCTAAAGAAATAGTACTATTCTCAGTAGGAGATTATGATAGTAGTGATACCGCTAGTCTAGAAGTAGCATACTTAAATAAAGATAAAGATGGTTATAATTATATCGAAGAAATAGATGATGATAAAGTATTAAAAGAAGCAATGAAAGTAGTAAAAAAAGTAATCTTATTAGGAGAACAATAGTGAAGCTAAATAAAAAAGGATATACACTAATAGAGCTACTGGCAGTAATACTTATAATAGGATTAGTTTTAGGTTTTTCTACTTATGGTATTATTAAAGCCGTAAAATCCTCCAAAGAAAAAGTAACAACATTAAGTGAAAAGAGTATTAAAGAGGCTGCTGAAACATATGCTACTGAAAAAAATGATGATAGTAGTTATTGGCTAGATATTACTGATAAAGAGAATAAATATTTTTGTATTACTATTGAAGAACTTATGAATAAAGGCTTACTTGATAAAAAAGCCGAAAGTGCCAAGTTCAAAAAAAGTGATTTCGTATTAGTAAAGAAAAATAAAGTAACTAATGTTAATAGTAAAGCTGAAATATTAACTAATGATAATAATAATGATGATTATAAAGTATGTAGTGGTAATATTGTAAATGAAAAAGTTACAGAGTATCCTAAACTAGATAGTGGTACTAGTTATACTGATGAGATAGAAGTACCATTTACTGATGCTAATACTAATTCAAATAGTACTATGACTGACAAGGTATGTATGTATGGAGATAGTACTGCCAATATAAAAGAGATTGGTGTTATAGAAGGTAATACTTGTAAATTACAAGGATTAAAACAAAATGAAAAGTATTATTTAAGAGTATGTATGAAAACTAGTAGAGAAAGTTATTTATGTTCTAATACTGAAAGTAGAAGTACATTACAAGTTAAAAAACCAACTTATACATTAAGTTCTAATACATTAACTATTAAATATAATAATGCTAATATAAACGGAGAAGCAAAGTATTATTTTAAATCTACTATTAAAGGTACTAGTAATATTAATGTTAAAAGATGTACACTAAGTAATAATATCTTTACTTGTGATGGTAATACAACAACTATAGAAAAAAATACTTGGTATCAATCTTCAAGTGATCAGATAAGTGTAAGTTATACTACTACTGGAAAAGCAAGTGTAACAGCTAGAACAGTAGATAAAAGTAATAATTATAGTGAAAGTACTAAAGATTTTACTATAAATAAATATACAATAACATTTAATAAAGGAATTGCTGATAAAATAGGAGGAGAAGTAAGTAACATTAGCAAGTCATGTTATGCTATAAGTGGACAAAGCTGTAGTATAACTTCTCCTGATATTGAGAAAAAAGGATACACTATAATAGGTTGGAATACTAATAAAAATGCTACTACTAGTATTTGGAATATAAATACTAGTAAGAGTATATCATCTAGTGCTACATATTATCCAATACTAAAAGCTAATATTTATACAATTACATTAAATAATCAAGGTGCTACAAGTTCAGGTACAAAAAAAGTATATTATCAATATAATACCACTAAAACGATAAATGGAACAACATGTTACTATTATACTAATAGTTCTTTAACTACTTGTTTATCTAGTGGATATAATATTAATAAACCTTCAAAAACAGGATATTCATTTAAAGGCTATTATACAAGTACTAATGGTAGTGGTACTAACTATGTAAATAGTTCTGGAACATTTATCAATAATGCTTATAAAACAATAGGGGATAAAACATTATATGCTAACTGGCAGGCTAATACATATACAATAACATATAATGCTAACGGTGGAAGTGGAGCACCATCTAGTCAAAGTTATACATATGATCCTAACAATGATACTGTCTTTTATTTATCAAGTACAACTCCTTCTCGTTCTGGTTATACATTTTTAGGATGGAGTCTAAGTAGTACCGCAACATCAGCATCTTATAGTGCTGGACAAAGATGGGGAACACATAATGCTAATAATTATACATTGTATGCCGTATGGAAAAAGACAGTAACAGTATGTGGTGAAAGTGGTCACGTTTGGAAAACAAGAGGAATAAAAATAATTAGTACAAGATTTACATGGACCTGTACACGTGGTGAAAATCATACAACAGCATATATAATTTACTGTAGTAAATGTGGTATGTCAGCCCTATATTATGAAGATCATTATTCTGGTTCTGCCGGTGCTACATTAATGTGTCCAACACATCCATATGACATTGGATCTAGTGAAGTTGATAAAGTAGTAGATGACTGTAGCCTTTCTAGTTATTCAGATGCCAGAAAAGTATCTGGTGGAAGCAATAGTTTTGCATCAACAAATAAAAGAAGTTGCTAAAACAAAATAAATAGTGGTTTAAATTAAACCACTATTTTACTATGTCATAAAATTCTTCTGGTATTTCACTAGTAAATATCATTAACTTATTACTAATAGGATTAATAACTTCTAATCTATTAGCATGTAATGCCAGCCTACCTAAAGGATCATTCTTTTTCTTAGCATATCTATTATCACCAAGAATAGGATGACCAATATCTGACATATGACATCTAATTTGATTTCTTCTACCAGTAGATATAAGTATTTTAACTAAAGAATATTTATTATTATATTTAATTCTTTCATAATCAGTAATAGCTAGTAATCCATCTTTATTTTTAGAAGAATATACTTGTAATGTTTTAGACATCTTTAAATAAGATTCAATATGTCCTTTACTATTAGTAGCACCTTCCACAGTAGCAGTATATTCTCTTTTCTTAGCTAAATTATTCCAATTATCTTGATATAATTTTTGTACCTTTTGATTCTTAGCAAACATAATAACACCTGAAGTATCATAATCTAATCTATGAATAACAAATACTTTCTTATTTTCCATCTTTAAATAATTAGATACTTCTCGGTATAAAGTTTTTTCTTTTTCTTTACTATTAGATATAGTTAATATCTTAGTAGGTTTATCTATAACAATAATATCACTATCTTCATAAATAATCTTTAAATTAACATCCTTATAAGTAATAGCTTTACCAATACTAATAATATCACCACTATTTACTACATAATTATACTTAGTAATAACATTATTATTAACATAAATACATTCATTCTTAAGTAAAGATTTAATATTATTCTTAGATTTATTTAAATTATTTCTTAAATAATTATATAATTCATCTTTTTCTTTTACAATAAATTTATCCATAACATCACATCCACATATATTATACAATAAATATAAAGTAAATAAAACCCTAAATAACAATTAACTAGGACTAAAATAATTATTATCTACATATATTTATCTAGGTGATACCATGAAAAAGTTAGTAGTAATAATAACCATTTTAATACTATTTATTCCTAAAGTAAATGCAAGTACTAGTAGTGCTTCTTCTTATATATTAATGGATTCTACAACAGGAAGAGTACTTATGTCAAAAGATATGCATACTAGGAGACTAATAGCCTCAATTACAAAGATAATGACTGCTACTTTAGCCATAGAAAGTGGTAAATTAAATGATGTAGTAGAAGTCTCTCCAATTATAAAAGAAGCCTATGGTTCAGGAATATATATCGAAGTAGGAGAAGAAATAACATTAAAAGATTTAGTATATGGACTAATGTTAAGAAGTGGTAATGATGCCGCTATGATGATATCTGAATACATCGGAGGAACTACTGAAGAATTTGTAAATATGATGAATAACAAGGCTAAAGAAATAGGCATGAAAGAAACTACCTTTTATAACCCAAGTGGCCTTCCAACTCCTAGTGGTAATTATTCTTCAGTTTATGATATGGCATTATTAACTAAGTATGCTATGAATAGTCCAGTTTATCAAGAAATAGTTAAAACAAAAACCTATAAAGTAACTACTAATAAGAAAACATATCTATGGCACAATAAAAACAAACTATTAAAATATGACTATATAACCGGAGGTAAAACAGGCTATACCGAAGAATCAGGCCGTACTCTAGTATCTACTGCTAATATCGATAATATGTCATTAATCGTAGTAACAATTCGAGACTCAGATGATTGGAATACTCATATTGAACTATATAATTATGCCAAAGATAATTACTATGCTTATCGTGTTTTAAATAAAAATAAATTTAAAGTATATGGAGAAAATTACTATAAAGATGCTCTTTTTTATATCAAAAATAATATCTATATTCCATTAAAAAAAAGTGAAACTAAGTCCTTAATAAGTCATATAAAATTAGATAAAAAGAAAAATTATCAAAATAATACCGTAGTAGGAGTAGATCAAATCTATTTAGGTAAAGAATTAATATATGAAGAAGATATATATATAACCAAAAATAAAAATATAGCTAAAGAAAGTATTCTAAGTAAAATAAAAAAGTGGTTTCATGATTAATTATATATGGTTTATCTTTCTTTTACTAGGAGTAATCTTTGGTATAATAAATAAAATAGATTTAACTACTAGTATGATATCTTCAGGTACTAAAGCCATAAATATGATTCTAAGTATTGTACCATTAATGTGCTTATGGCTAGGTACAATGAAAATAGCAGAATCTGCTGGTTTACTAGATATCATATCTAAAAAATTATCTAAAGTAGTAAGAGTAATCTTTCCTGAAATACCAGATGGAGATCCCTCTATTAGTTATATATCTTCAAATATAGTTATGAATATGTTAGGACTAGGTAATGCTGCTACTCCTTTTGGATTAAAAGCTATGAAAGAGTTACAAAGACTAAATAATACAACTACTGCTTCTAGATCAATGATAACATTTCTAGTAATAAATACATCTTCAGTAACCATAATACCCACTACTGTTATAAGTATAAGAATATTAAATAATAGTATAAATCCAACATCAATTGTACCATTAACAATAATAACTACTTTTATATCTACTTTCTTATCTTTAGTATTAGATCGATTATTTTATATCTTATGGAGAAAAAGACATGATTAATTATTTTATTCCGATAGTAGTATTAATAATTATAATATATGGAATATATAAAAAAGTAGATATCTTTAATACCTTTATAGAAGGAGTAAAAGAAGGTATGAAGATAAGTATAAATTTATTTCCTACTATCTTTACTTTAATAATAGCCATATCTTTATTAGTAGATAGCAATTTTATAACATCATTAACTAAATTATTAAATCCTATTTTTAATAAAATAAACTTTCCTACAGAAGTACTACCACTTGCTATTCTAAGACCAATATCAGGATCTAGTTCTTTAATCATATTAGATAGCATTATAGCTAAGTATGGAGCAGATTCTTTTATTGGTGTATTATCCTCAGTAATGCAAGGATCTACTGATACTACTATTTATATTATTGGTATGTATTTTGCTAGTATTGGTATTAAGAAAATAAGATACTCTTTAGTAGTTGGTTTATTAGCAGATCTTTTAAGTATAATAATAAGTTTATTAGTAGTAACTATATATTTTAGTTAATCCCCTTCATCCTGTAGTATTCCGGGGAATGATAGAGCCTTTAGGTCTCTATCATTTTTTTCAAATTCATATCAGTTATCAGTAAGTTAATATTTTAATAATAATAAGTAAAACTAAACAATAATACTTCCATATATCAAATAATAACATAAATTATTATAGGGAGGAATATATATATGAAAAATCCTTATAATAAAATAAATAAAGATATGGAATGTTTAAAAAATGAGAATTGTATTCCAATAATCATTGGACCAACAGGACCTCGTGGAAGAGATGGTAAAGATGGAGTAGCGGATACTATCAAAATAGAAAATACACATATATTAGATTTTGTTAAACCAAAAGGGCAACCTGGAAAAGAAGGAACAATAAAATCAGCATATTTAGTAACTTTTAATAATGAAACACATCCCAATGGAATAGTAGTAAATCCTAATAATAATATACCACTAGAAAGACTAGAATTAGATGTTAGTAATATCATTCTATTAGATAGCACTAATAATCTAATAAAATTTAATATTCCAGGTTATTACAAAATAACATTTATTGTAAATGCCTATCCAGAAGTACATACAACTGATTTTGATCCTACTAAAGATATAGTGGCCATAGGTTTTAGAGAAACAGGAACTGATCATATTTATGTAGGAATAAGTTCATTTATCTATAATGGTGAAGCAGGATTAGTTACATCAACTGGTATAATCTCAGTAGTAGATACAGCAGTTACATATGAACTAGCTAATATAGGTAATTATCCAATATATTTAGATTCACCATTACAAGCTAATATAAAAGCAAAATCATATTTTGCTAATCCATTAGTGGTTTTAATTATTGATTATTTAGGAAGGCCTGATTTATAATGAATAAATATAAAATATGTATATATGCCATATGTAAGAATGAAGAAAAATATATTGATACTTGGTATAATAGTGTCAAAGAAGCTGATAAAATATTTATATTAGATACAGGTAGTACAGATAATACTTTTAATCTATTAAAAGATAAAGAAAAAGTAACAATAAAAAAAGAAATAATATCACCATGGCGTTTTGATGTAGCAAGAAATAAATCATTAGATATGGTAGATAAAGATACCGATATATGTATATGTATAGATTTAGATGAAATATTATTACCTGGATGGAGAAAAATACTTGAACAAAATTGGAAAGAAGATACAACAAGAGTATACTACACATATAATTGGAAATTAGATAATAATAATAGACCATTAGTAACCTTTTATACTGATAAAATACATAAACGTAATGGTTATAAATGGACTCATCCAGTCCATGAAGTATTAACACCAATGATAATAGAACATAAAATAATAATAAAAGACATAATATTAAATCACTATCCTGATTTAAATAAAAGTAGAAGTAACTATTTACCATTACTAGAAATGTCAGTTAAAGAATCTCCTAATGATGATAGAAATATGCATTATCTAGGTAGAGAATATATGTACCATCAAAAATACAATGAAGCTATTGATATATTAATAAAACATCTAAATTTAAAAACAGCAACTTGGAAAGATGAACGAGCTGCTTCTATGCGTTTTATTGGTAGATGTTATAATTATTTAGAAAGATATGATGAAGCTATATTATGGTATAAAAAGGCAATAAAAGAAGCCCCTTATTTAAGAGATCCTTATGTAGAATTAGCTCTTTTATATCATAAACTAAATAAAAATAATAAAGTAATATATTATACCAATAAAGCATTAAGTATTAAAAATAAAGATATGACCTATATAAATGAAATATTTAGTTGGGATAATACTATCTATGATATTAGAAGTATAGCCTTTTATAACATAGGTAAATATAAAGCATCTCTAAAGAATATAAATATAGCAATTAGTATGGATAAAACAAATGAAAGACTTATAAATAATAAAAAAATAATAGAGAGAAATATTTAAAATCCTCTCTATTTTAATTTACATTTAAAAGTATTCATAGTATAATTATAGAGGATGTAAAAGAGGTGTAGTATGGCAAATAAGAGAAGAAGAAAAAGAAAACTAAAATCATTTACTAAAGTACTAATGGTATTAATACCATGTTTTGTAGTAGTAGGAGTAATCTATGGTATTGATATAAATAAAACAAATGATAATAAAACTCCAGATATTAAATTAGATACCAAGATAAATAATGATAATATAGTTAAAGATAGTAATGCTTCTGATAATAATACTAGTGTAGATGAAGCAGAAGAATATCCAGATGATGTCTATAGTATATTGGAAAATATAGCTAAAACAGATTATCGTTATAAAGAAGTATTAGCAAATAAAGACATATATCCTGAAAAATTATTAGAAATGCTATCTCGTAATAAAGATATGATAAGTTATATGTATGACTTTGAAGATAAAAAGGGTCATATTTATATCGATAATATTGGTAAAGTAACCAAAGGGGAATATCCATTACTATTACAATATGATAAAAAATGGGGTTATGGTATTTATGGTGATAATGTTATAGCAATAAATGGTTGTGGTCCAACATCCCTTGCTATGGTAGTAGCGGGCCTAACAGGTAAGAATGATACAACTCCTTATGATATAGCTAAATACTCATATGAAAAAGGATATTATACCGAAGAGTGGGGGACTAAATGGGATTTAATGTCAATTGGTATAGAACCATTTGGAATAATTGGTAAAAAGATAGTTTTATCCAAACAAAATTTATATAATGAATTAAATAATGGTCATCCCCTAATAGCAAGTATGCGACCAGGAGACTTTACAACAGTAGGACACTTTATAGTATTAACAGGAATTAAAAATGATAAAATAATCGTAAACGATCCCAATAGTAGAGAAAGAAGTGCTAAGTTATGGGAATATGATGTAATAGCTCCTCAAATAAAAGGATTATGGACTTATAGTTTAACAAGTTAAAAGAACTAGAATCATCTAGTTCTTTTATCATCATTTCACTGCCCTCAAGCAATAATGATAAACTGTAAGTAACTGACTGTTTATCTAGTGATTTTCCTTTTATAACAGTATCTTGTAATTCAGTCATAAGCTTATATGCTAAGTCTACGTTTTTTTCTTCACCCATTAAAACAATATTACCTTCTCTTAAAATAACATCAATACTTAATGTATCTTCTATTAATTTAATATTTTCATCGAAGTTTCCAAATAATTCTCTTTCAAATTCTTGTTCTGCAATTAAAAATTTTCTTTGTGTTATCAATTAAATTGTGCCTCCTTAAAAGTTTTACCCTTTTTATTCATATATTTTATTAATTATTCTTCGTTTCATCATCTTTGTTATTTTGTTGTTGTTCAAATTCATTTTTTATATCATTTATAGGTCTTTTAGTTGGATTAGATGGCACTGGTTCTCCATCTTCACTCTTGCTATTTTCTTGTAAAATTTGATTTATTTCTTGCTTACTAAGAGAATATACTTTGGATATATCTTCACTTGCTTGTACTGTTACAATATATTCTAACATATTTTTACTAACTTTATGT
>OGZK01001587.1_pt1 | contig 21312 bp, 23 predicted proteins | sample 1576791 | NCBI WGS metagenome assembly OGZK01 (sample SAMEA3541556, study PRJEB24748) | human gut metagenome | biome: human gut; feature: human-associated habitat; material: faeces | place: China | collected 2012
TTGCTGAAGATGAAAATGTTAATGAGCAATTAAAAGAACATTGTCAAATGGAGTGGGTTCAGCCTATGAATAATATTAAAAATAGGGCTGAAGAAATTGTTTTGAATGAGATTATATATGTATAGGAGGATATAAAGATGGTTAATTTTAGAGAAGTAAATGATGATATTTTGAAAGAGTGGTTATTATATAGAGAGGATGAACTTTCTTCTCTTACTTGTGAAGAGGATAGAAAACATTGGGTTTATTTTGATGAGATTTCTAAGAAAATCTTGAATAGTATTCCTAAACAGAATAGAGCTTACGTTCAAAAACAACTTAATGTTCTTGATGATAATTTCTTGGATTATCTTGGCTATTGGAATGAGAAGTATTATAGGAATGGTTTTGTTGATGGGGTTCAGATGATTATGGGATGTGTTGAGGAATAAAAAAATTTACAATTGTGCTACAAAATTGATAATTTGAAGCACAGATGTAAAATTCCAAATGTGCCACAAATTTGTAAAATTGTGGCACATTTGGAAAAACAACAAATAGTTTTCAATAATTTTTTCTTTTTTCACTTAACATCTATACTTCGTTTAATCCATTAGCTAATTTTTTTATTATTCTCAAAAGATCATATGCATCATCAATTTTAACTATTATTCTTTGCCCTATTGAATAACTCGGATCTTCAGATTTATCTATATATTTTTGATCTACAATCCCGTTATTGTGTTCAATTACATGTCTTCTCTGAAAATATAATTTCATTTTTTTCAACTCTGAATCATTTAACCATCTATCATATCCATAAGAAGTAATTTTTTTAAATAACTCTGAACCTTTTTCTACTATTTGGAAATCATTTACTCTTACTTCATTTCCAGACAAACTCCTATATTTCATTTCAGCAAATTTTTGATATGCCGATACAACATCTCCTAAAGTACCTTCTATCATACTTCTAACCATAGTTTCTGCTTTGTCATCACCATATGATTCAGAAAACATCTTTTTCATTTCTAAAGCAGACTCTAACATTTTTTCAATTGTATCAAGAGATTCTTCAAAAACATCTTCTGCCGAATTATATCCGCAACATGGGCAAAAATATGCACTTCCTATAACACTATACCTAGTTCCACATTGTTTGCACTTTATATCCAAATTCCATTCTTTACTCTGTCCTATTGGATTATTTATAAATGTTACTTTCTTTCCTGGATTATATTTTATTTTTACAAATTTATTGCTGCATTTTTCTAACTTTTTAAAACTTTTATTTAATTCTCTATCAAGGTATGACATTGCATAATTTTGTGCTATATTTTTCATTCCCTCTAACTGTTCTTGTGTCCACCATTTATCAGATGTATCTATATGGCCACACATTGGACAATGCACTTCTTCATCAGAAACATTATTTTCCCAATCCTCCATATTTATTTTAAATTTAAATAAGCATTGTTCATTTGGACATTCTCTATCAAAGTAACCTTTTTCATCTAATTTTAATTTTATTGGTATACTAATCATTTCTTTTCTCCTTTAATATATATTTTTTTATCTATAACTACTCCATCCATACTCTTTAAATTTTTCGCTAATATGATTTATAATAAATCCATTATATCTTTCTCTATGATTGTTAGAATCTATACTATTAAATTTTTCAAAATTTTCAAACATATCGAAATAATATATTAAATCTATAAATTGAAAAAAACTATCAAAATAGATAGATATATATGTACTCCAATAATATGTAGAATATTTTTTAAAATATTTTGCTATATCTTTATATAACAAAAATTGCTCTTCGTTAATTTCAAACCAATTCTTATTTAATATTTTTCTTTCTTTATATTCTTCATCGTCAGTTGTTTTTGTATCTTCATATATAGCTCGCATCATTTTACTAATAAATCCACACATCAAATCTGTACACCTAAGAGTTATATTTTTTTTCGAATCTGTTTCTATTACATTTTTAAATCCTTCCTTTTTGCAGGCATTTGCTGTATTGTTATTTGGATTTCCTTCTTTATCTATTACTACTCTGACATTATTTAATCCTAATTCATTAACAAATTTTTTAAATCCTATAAATATATTATTATATTTCCATTTTAAATTTATATTTTTACCATTAATTTCTTCTAAAATTGTAATACATTCTTTAAAAGATATAATTTCATGAACTTTTATTGGATTATTCTCATTTTCTGATATCTTTCTTCTTAAGAACTTAACTAATTCCTCCAATAACAAATCATTTTCTTCAAATAATGCTTTTAATACTTCTTTAGGCCTATATACATTTACTGCTTTTACTATTGAATATACAAAAGAACTATAATCTCTTATTCCCCAAATATTATAACTAAATTGAGTTAATATATATTCTAATTTACTTATAGCGCAAATATAATATATATAGTCACTTTGATTCATTAATTTCCAAAAATCCTTATATAATTCTAATGACTTTTTATTAAAAGATTTAATACCATATTTATATTGTTCTTTTTTCACAATCTTACTTTTTAACTCATCATTTTCATTAATAGAAAATTTCTCTTTAAATTTTTCTTCAAACTGTTTATACAAAATTTCATTTTTGTATAAATCTTTTCTTAAACATCCTATTCCAGTCATTACATAATTGTCAAAGAATTCTTTATCTTCTATTGTTTGCTTATTTATTTTTCTACTATGAAAAGACTCATCAAAAAAGAATACCATGTTTTTATTCTTATAAATTATTCTCACCTCTTCTTATTTTCACGATATCATTCTTTATTTGTAACTATTATCAAATTTTGTATTTATTAAAAAAGCAAAATAATCCTGTAATCTCTTACTCTCATATTTTGCTTTTGTAAAATCTATTTATTTCTTTTAATTAATTCCTCTACAACTTTATACGCACCTGTATACGGAATGCAATTTTCATTATCTACAGCTTGTCCCAAATCTATATGATGGTTTTCTACTCTCTTTGCATTATTTACTGCATCAATTGTACTATCTTTTAAAATTGGATATGTATTCATGTTCTTTGTATATCCGCTTATTTTATTTTTTAATTCTTCAACTACTTCTCCACTAGAAGTATAAACTTTAGTTGTAAATCCAAAATGAAGTAAATACCAAAATTCAAATGTTGGAGTTGAAGTTATTATTTCAACTCCATTTTGCTCAGCAATTGCTTTAGCTTCTTCTATTTGAGTCTGGATACCTTTATTAACATCTGTATCAAATATAGCATAATATTTATCTTTTTCTTCCCTTCCAATCTCTGTATCAATAAACTTTATTAAATCATTTACTATACCTATAGGATCAGTACTGTTTCCTTTTGAAAATTTTATAATACACTTTCTAGTATTATAATTCTTAAAATAAGTTTCTTCTGTTTTATTCTTTCCTTCACAAGCAATAACAATAAGTGGATTTCTTGATCGATTACCTCTATTTCTGCCTCTTGTTCTATAATCTTCTATTCTTCCCATAAGCTGTTACCCATAGCTACAAAAGGCATTGCTCCATATCTACCATTTAAATATCCCTTCTGAATATTCTCTGTTTTTCTAACTGGAAAATCATCTAATGGATATAAATCCGTAGCACCTTTCTCTGGATTTTTCTCAGCAAACCAAATCTGATCTCTTCTAAATATTTCTAATGACAATAAGTTTGTATCATGCGTATTAAATATTAACTGTGCATTTCCTTTATTTATCTCTGAATTATGGAAAAATTTTATAATCATTTCTACTAAACTTGGATGTAAACTTCTTTCTATTTCATCAATTACTAATACTTTACCATTTTCAAACACATCTTTTAAAATTGGAGCAAATGAAAATAAAATTTGTGTTCCTGAAGATTCATTTATTAAATTCAACTCATATAATTTACTATCATCGTTACAATCCTTAATTTCGTGTAACATTCTTATTTTAACATCTTTTTGTTTTTGAGAAACTACTGGAGTTGGCATATTTAAATTTTTAAATAACATTAATAAATTGTTATCTACATCCCTTTCTTCTATTTCAACAGTAAAATCTTTTATAACAATATCAGCTTCTTCTAATAATTTTAAAGTAAATTTTTTTAATTCTTCATTTTTGTCATTACTAAATGATTCTATTGCAAATTCATTTAATATGCTTCCTCCTGTATATGTGTCTATATTTTTCGCGAACCATAAATATGCATCTTTGGTTTTATCATAATTCCAAGTTGTCGCAGTTGCTAAAAACAATTTATTGTCTGTATTTTTTTCTCTTATTGTATTTAACTTTCCTTCATCACTCTGTAAAAATTTATATTCGTTACAATTTGTTCTTTCAAATATTCTTGTAGCTTTTGCTGAAAAATACTGATATAGATATTCTTCGTATACTTTATCTTTATCTGCAACAAATCCATAAATATATTTGTTTTCGTTAGCAATAAATACAAATTCAAATTCACATGGATTATTTTTATTTTCTTCATCAAACGCAAATGGTTCCATCTGCATAAGCTTTTCTCCAATTTGCCTATTATTTGACATTCTAATCATCATTATTGCTGATGTAAAAGCTTTTATCAAATTAGTTTTTCCTGATGCATTAGCTCCATATAAAGCTGTTGTCTTTAATATTCTTTCGCCATGTTTTATAATTATATTTTCTTCATTTTCATTTCCGCTTGCAGCTTCCATACTAAATGTTATTTTATCTTTAAATGATAGAAAATTTTTTATACTAAATTCTAATAACATAACTTTCACCTCTACTATATTATACTCCAATTTCAAAAAATTGCAAGCAATTTTAATATTATTTTATGTTTTTTTGCATTTTTTATTCATTTTTATCAAAAATATTATTGATTTTTTTCAAAATCTATGCTATCATATATTCGTCATCCAACTTCTAGAATAAAATCAAAGGAGGAAGGATTTCTATCCTAGAAAGTAGGTGATATATATGACTTGTAAGACTACAAGTAAAAGTGTTGCCTCTAAAGCATCAAAAGCTTTAAGAGATGGCAGAACATCAAGGGCTACTAAGTCTATTGCTGGATCTGCTCTTTCACAAAGGCAACCCAAACATACACATAAGAAAAAATAAATAAGTGAAAAGCAGACCTGTTTTTACAAGTCTGCTTAATTTTTGGTGTGTAGATTAGGGCTCGAACCTAATAGCTCTTAATCTATATATTACTTTAATATTTTTTTTATCTTTTATCACATTTGTTTCTACACATATACAAGAGCTTACACCATGTGATTTATTTTGCATACACTTCATCTCCTCATAAATTAATGTGAAGTATGCTGAAAGCATTACTTCAAAAACATTCATCCATAAAGTATGATCAATTTTTGTAATAACTAAAGATATTATAAATATTAAAATTACATATAGCAAAATAATATAATTATTTGAATATACTTTCATGTTCTATCAAAACTATATCTTCATACAATAAAGTAAACTGTGCATTTACTTGTCTATAATCATGATAATGTCCAAAATACCATTTTTTAAATATGCATTTCTCTGAAATTTGTTGTAAATAATCCGTTAAAATATCTCTTTTATACGTTGGATTTATTAATGCTTGTATACTTGTTGGACAACAATGAGATATAACATAATCAACTTTATAATTTACTTTCTCTAGATTTTTTATTCCGTTTTCCATTTCTTGATTTGTTGGAAGTTCTAAATCCCACCATGAAAAATCTCTAATTCTAAAATACGCACCTCTTTTACGATATTCATATATTCTTTCTTCTTCATCAAGATTTAATATTCCATCCTGTATATCATGTGATCTAGCCCCACCAAAAGCAAATATTTTCTTATTATCAATGTCAAAAATTTCTCCTCTCATCAAGTGTAATACAGAATTCCTTATTTTATGTACTTTTCCACCATGCCATTCTTCTACTGGATAATTATATAGTCTTGTATAATTTTCATGATTCCCGTCGACAAATAATGTTGTAAAATTCTTACTATCTAGCAAATCTAATAATTGCTTTTCATGTATACTTTCTGTTATATAATTCCATATTCCTCCAAAGTCACCACAGATTATTACATAATCATCTTTAGTCATTTCTGTCTGGATTGAAAATCTATCTTCTTCAAATCTAGAAAAATCCGAATGAGTATCGCCTGTAATATAAATCATACTTTCCTCCATTATAATTTCTTTTTTTCTACTTTTTAATAATTATTTTAAGCTAATTGGTTTAAAATCTATGACATCAACTGAAACATTTATATGTAATTTTTCATTATTTAATTTTATTCCTCCATAATTTACTCATTTTATCACTTTCAAATATAATTCCATCATCTCTTCAGCTTGTTTTGTAACCATTTTTACAAACTCTGTATAATCACCTATAAGTGCCACCTTTATCTAAAGCCTCATAATACGTATGTCTTTCTTCTGCTTTTATTATAACTGATGGATATCCATTTTTCATAACTTCAAAATTCATCAATAATCTTGATGTTCTTCCATTACCATTTATAAATGGATGTATCTTTACAAATTATTCATGTAATAATGTCGCTACAACTATTGGATGATATTTTTCTTTCCATTCATCATATCTATAGATTAGTTTTCCATTAACTCTGGTACGATTACTGCATCTGGTGGAATATGGCTTAATTTTATTCATTCTAGTATAATCTATTAAATATTTTATCTATTTCTTTTTCAACTTCATCCTCATTATTTTCTATAATTGAATCTATATCATAATCTCTTGGAACTTCTAAGGATTTTTTTACATAGTTATGTATATTTTCATTATTTATATAAATACAATTTATGTTAATGTTTTTCTTTATTTCATTTGGTAATTTTGTACAAAGAGAATCTTTTATCTCAATATATTTTTCTTCTACTATATTCTCAACTTCATCTTCTACTTCCTTCATTAATTCTCTATCAAATTCTTCTTCACTTACTTCGCAAATACCATATCCTAAACAACTTTGTAATTCTTCCCTTTTTATATAAAATAATTCATTTATATCTATTCCTAATCTATCTATTTCATATTCCTCCAAATATTGATTTAAAGTATAATTTAATTCATCCACTATAATTTTAGATATTTCATCTGGAATTTTCTTTAGATTTATAATGAATTTATTATCAATAATATATATAATATCAATCAAAGCTTCTATATCTAAATTACAAATTAGACTTTCTACAAAATTTTTATTATTCAATTTTTCAAAAATTTTATAGTATTCATACAATGTACTTTTCAGTAATTTTTTTATAGTATCTCCTTTTTCATATGTTATATTATTGTCAAATATATAATACGAATTAAAATTATAATTTATAATTCCTTCCTCTAATATTTTTTCATATTTGTAATCTTTAATTTCAAAATGAACCATATATGTTAATATCGTTGAACTAATATTATAATCTTGATTCAGATAAATAAAATTTAATATTGTCCCATCTTTTATTCTGTCTTTTATATATATTTCTTTTCCTAATAAATCATTTTTATATATCCTATCTATTTGTTCTATTGAAATTGAACTTTCTAATATCTTTTTTATTTCCACTGTATTTTTATAAAATTCTTCTTTTAAAAAATCATTTACTGATGGATTTAGTACTGAAATGTACCTTTCTTTATCTTTTACTATTAATTTTATCATTGATTCATTTAATCTTTTTATTACTTCAGAAAAGCAATTTTTACTTGTATCTATTGTCTCTTTTTCTATTCTTTTATTAAATGCTTCTTCCAATAAGTCGTATTTAACCATAAAATCACTCATGGAATATAATACTAATAAAAATATTCTATCTTCTTTTTCTATTCTATTGTTATATTCATTTTGCCATATATGTTTTGGATTGTTTAAACATTCAATTATATATTTATAATAATCTTCACTTGGCATATTTATTTTAGATTTTTTTGCTATATTTTGTATTATTCTAGGATTGTAATTTCTATGCCTTATAATATTTAAATATCTTTTTTCTTTCTTTATTTCTTCAAAATATTCATTTTCAATTTCATTAAAATATAAATGATTGTATAAAATCTTAGCTTTTTCAATAAAATCTATGTTATCCATATTTATAGTATATATTTTAACTTCCTTGTCTTCTATAATGTTATTAAATTCTTCTGATCTTTTTTTAGCTTCATTAAATATTGTTATCCTTGAATTCATAATTAACACTTTATTTTCATGTAATTTAATATATTTAATTAAACTTATTATTTCATTTTCGTGTTTTTCTTCCATTTTCAGATAATGTTGTCCCAAACAATCATCTAATAAAATAACTTCCTTCGCATCTGGATTATTTGATATTGATTTCTTCAAATTTGAAATATCATTATTGGTACTATATCTAACTCTATATCCTTTTTCTACATACTTTAATATTAGCATTTTCGATGTAGTAGTTTTTCCAACTCCTGGCATTCCAATTATTGCTATCATTCTTTCATTATCTAATATTTCTAAACATTTATCAAACATAGTAGTTTTAACAAAATATTTTACTTCTTCATTTATATTATCCAATAAACTTTCACAATCAATAAATATATCATTTTGACCAATTTTTTCTAGCACATTCGATGCTGATAACCATAACTTAAAATGCTTATCTACTATTTGTTGATTTTCTTCTTTTTGAAGGAAATCATCTATTTCCTTAATAGTAATTATATTGCTATCATTACTCATATATTTTTTGAACATTTTATATATTTTATCTATTTGCATTGGATTTAGTGATTGTGAAACACAAATATAATATTGATTTAGTTTTAGTTGTTCTACCTTTTCAATCTCTTTTGTTAGTTCTCTTATTAGCGTAGCAAATGTACTTTTATAATAATGTTTGACTTGAATAATTATACTATGATCATTATTTCTTATATCAATTCCTTTATCTTTTCCTCTAGAAAATGTTCTAAGTTCTTCATTTAATTTTTTTTGCATTACATCCTTGCACAATTCTTCAAATTCTACATCATTTAGGTTTAAATAATTAAACATTACCTTACTTCCTTTTCTATTTATTAGACTTTAATATTCTATATAATAATAAATTATTCAATCTAGTAATTCCTGAAAATTTATTAAACATACTCATAAATTCCTTTTGTTCCTGCCATTCTTTCTTAAACCATCCAATTATTATTGATATAATAATTGCAAAAAAAATACATATTACTACAGCACTAACAGTTCCAATTTTTTCAGACATTCTTTGAACTAATACTTCCCAAACAGTTAATAGTAAAGTTCCAATTACTATGGGATCTATATATTTAATAATATTATTATTTTGTTTTTGTCGCAATTCTTCCCTTAATAATTTTAATTTTTCTATACTATTAATTTTATTTTTTTTGCAATAATTAGTTATCCAATTTTTTTGAAATATATCAAATTGTTTATATATATCTTTTCTATCCTCTTTATTGAAAATAATATGCATGAAAGACATTTTATTTATGTTTAACTTATTAGATATATTCCTTATTTCAATATACGAGCAAATAAAATATAAAACGATAATAAATATTAACAGTATCAAAAAACTTATTAAAAAATTTTTTTGTTGTGCATAATATATAATAAATATAGATAATAATATTATTTGTCCTATTTTCCATAATCTATTAGCTAACTTTGATGTTAGATTACATTCATCATTATATTTTTTTATTAATTTTTCCATTTTACCTTCCTAACCCAGAAAAGTAGAGACCGTTCTTCTCTACTTTTCTTTTGTATTATTTATATAAAACTATCTGGAACTAATCCTAACTTATTTATTATCTCATTTGATCTTTCTAAACAATCATGCATTTCCATAACCTCTTTATAGTCCCATGTCTTTAGTTTTGTTTCTATACTATGTATTCCTTTTGATTCTTTTTTTATCTTTTCAATTTGTTTTTCATCAGATACAGCAACTATAGCTTGTACTGCAAAATTATTTGTTGCTTTTTGCAAATTAAGTATCAAACTATCAATACTTCCATGTGTTTGAACTTCAAATGCATATATAACCTTTCCCATATTTCCAATCTGTGCTTGCCATATAGCATCCACAACAGCACCATCTGCTATTTTAACTTCTGACTTACTCTCAAATCCTAACCATTGTCCTATTTCTACAATTTGATTAATTATATCATTATGTATAAATTGCTTTGTATCCTTTTCTATCTGAATATCTTCTTCAACAATTTGCACTACTTCCTTTTTAGCCATTGGATATACAATATCCCAAAACATATAATCTACTATTAATAAATTAACATTAGCTATTTCTTCATTAAGCATTTCTTGTTGTATTTGTTTTCCAATATTGCATAACCTTTTATAATTAGCTCCTGTATATTGGTAATTATGTGTAGGAACTTTTTCTACACCCAAATACTTAAAGCAGTCACATGTCACTTTATTGCAAATAACATATTCATTTGGATTTATATAGCTTAATATCTCACTCATACTAGATGGACCAATTTGTTTTATATTTTTATAAAAATCATCCCATCTTTTTTCAATATCATTATTACCATATAACAAATCAATCAAATATTTCTTAACCTTGTCAAATCCATTTATTTCAATTATTTTATCTGCAATATATTTTTTATTTCCCCAAACAATCATTGACCATAATTTTCCAATGTATTCTACAAAGTCATCTGAAGACATATTAATTATTCTTTCCTTAGTCCATGATTGATAATATTCCATTCTTTCATTTCTTTCATTAATAGCTTCAATTTCATTACTATTAGAAATATGATTTTTATATTTTTTTATTACTGTTGTTAATTTTTCTTGATTCATTTTTCCATCCTTTCAAATTTCATTGAATTTTTATTATTAGCATTTTCTATATATAATACAACATCTTTAATTATAATTTTTTTCAAAATCATTACTACTTTTTCCATAAAATCAAAATCTACTTTTCCATCTTTTACAGGTAACAATATATTCTTATTTTTTACCACATTCCATCCACCAAGTTTATTTTTATATGAATAAATTGGTAAATCTGTAAATTTATTTATACAAGATACTAAGAATAAATATTGATTACCAGTAATTTTGTCATTATCATTTTTCCATTTTATTGCATATGCATCTGATAATACTGTGAAGTCTAATGATTGATAATATGCTCTATAAACATCACTATTTGATGGAATTGATATTACATTTTTTAATATTGTTGCGTTTTCTTTAGGTACATAATAATTTAATCCTTGATTCATAAAACTTGAAGTTAAACAAGGAAGTGGATTCGTATCAGTTGGAGCAGTAGGTAATTCTTTTGCCTTATATGGTAGCTTATTTGTTTTAATTCTTTCAAATAAATCTTCCATACAAAACTCTTTCCAAGTCTTTTTGTTAAGAACATCATCTAACAATGATTTTATATTTTTTTCAGAAGAATGTGTACTATTAATAAAGTCCATTTCTTCCTTTGTTAATTCATAATCTTTTAAGTTTGAAACTATTAAATAATTTTGCAATTCACTAAAACTTTGCTTTTTTATTTCATCAATAAACTTATCCATAAATTCAAAATCTATTTTTCCATCCTTGCAAGGCAAAGATATTTCCGCTACCTTTACTTGCTCTTTAGGGAATTTATCGTTCCAAGTACTATTTCTTCTTATTCTTTGAATTTCTCCTACTAAATATAAACAAATATTTTTAGACAAATTACTAGTATCAATAATAATAACTGAATTTCCAATAAATTCTTTATCTTGATAAAAACTCATCGGTTGGTCTGGATTTATTGTTATTTGTCCTGCTTTTTCTACTTTGCTTTTAAATTTTTCTGGAAGATTATTTCCATCAACATAAGCAATAATGCCATTATTATCCTTTAATTGTTGAACAAGCCTTATTGCATTTGGATGATTATTTGACACATATGTAAATGAATTTTTATCATTTACATACATTGATAACCCTCGCTTAACTTCAAATAAATCTCCTATTTTATATTTGCCCCACTCAACATCGTTAAGCATTTTATTGAGTGAGGCATTTATTTTCCCAAGTGTTCATCCTCACAATTATCGTTTTTAATTAAATTAGAAATCTTCCAAGACAAATAATCACTTATTGTTTTTTGAAAATCATCTGTTGAAGGCTTTGTATCAATTGGAGTAGATTGATTCCAATCTGCACCATTATTTATATCTATATGTCCTTCATAATATTCTTTTTTTGTAAATATTTTTAATTTTGTACTACCAAATCTAACTAAATCAACAACCTCTTGATATCTTTCTTTTGCATTTGCAATATCTTTTAAATTATTAGTAGATTTTTTTCTACTAGATCTTGCATATCCATCATTAGAAAAATCAATAAATTTTACTATATCATCATTCTGATGTGCCTCTCCCACTCTAAACACATAAATATTAGTTTGAACACTTGATTTTCCTACAAATAAATCTAATGGCATTCTAATACTAGCTAATAATGTACTATGTTTAAGTATTCTTTTATTAAATTCACTTGCTTTACCACTACCTGCTGAATTTTGAATAATTATAGCAGCATATCCTTTATCCATCATTGATAATGCTTTTTCAACAAATATCATACCATTTCCGGGTGCAGAATATGGAGGATTTAATACAAAGGCTGTTGCTGGGAATTTTTCATCTGTATTCTTAAAGCCATAATTACCATTAAAATCTTTTAATGAGTCTTTATTTAAGATATTTGAACTACCATCTCCCATTAAGATCATATTCAATATTGCAAGCATATAAATACTTGGTAATATTTCTAATCCTAATAATTGATTTGCTTTGATTTCAGCTGATTTTATAGCTAGTTGTTCTGGGGATTTAATTTTGTTTTTTGCGTCTATTAACATTTCATTCATTGCAGATACTAATAAACCTGCAGAACCAGTAGCAAAATCCCATACATAAGAGTCTTTATCTATTCTTGCTAATTTTACCAATAAGTTTGCAACATAAGAAGGTGTTAATACTACATCGTTTAACTTATCTTGAGTAAAGCCAAGCCAACTATACATTTCATTAAATAATTTTCCAGTAAAGTCTGTAGAAAGACCAATTTTATAATAAATCCCTAAATCATCTACTATTTTGGTAAAAATACGCTTTAATTGACTTTCTCCATTTTCAACTTTATTTATATTATCTGTTGTTAGTGTATTTTGTAAAGTTCTAATAATAAGATTCTTTTTCTCAGTAGGTAAATTTTTTTCATTTAAAAATGCAGTTATTTTTCTAATAATTATATCTCCATCTTTATTGCCTTCTTCTGTTGAAGATTTTAAATCTGACTTTTCTAGTGGAGAAACTTTACCAGGTATTCCAAGAGTTGCTATTATAGAAGCAGCAACTAAATAAACTCTATCACTTTCAGATAATCCTTTTTCGTTTTGATATATATCGTTATTTAATTTTACCAAACTAGATTCTATTTCTTTTTCTCGTTTTTCCTTTAATGTTTCTATTTCCTCTTGTGATAATTGTAATCTTTTAACTTTATCAATAAAATCATCAAAGTTTTCTTTTTTTAAGAATGAAAAATCAGAATATTCATCAACTTTTTGACCAATCCCGAAATTATCCTTTGATACATAATATACTCCAATCTCAGTAATAATTTCTCCATTATCATTTTTATATCCTGTCATTCCAATAGAAATAATATCTGTATAACTTGTATAATGCAACAATGCATTTGCATAATGAACTGCTCCATTTACAGCGTATGAATTTATATTTTTATAAATAGGTTCATTCTTGGCATTTCTATTCTCTATTTGACCATTTGAATCCAATTTTTCTAATTTTCCTTTATAACCTTTATATTCAATTAAAATTGGATACCAATTCATATTTTTATCTTGTAATAATAATTTAGCGTCAGGTCTATTACCTCCATTTCCACCACTCTTTGAATAATATTCATTTAGTGCTGTGTCTATTTCTGTATTAAGTGTCTCTTGTTCTAATTTATAATCTAATCCATATTTCTTTAGCCATCCGTTTGCAATATCTGCAATGTTTGGCTCAATAGATTGAGTTGAATTCTTTGTCATCTTATTGTTCTCCCTCTTTCTTAAATTCTGCAATATCTTCAATGTTACATTCTAAAACTTTACAAATTTTTGCTAATATTTCTACTTGTACTGATTCATTCTTTCCAAGTTTAGCCATTGCATTTGTAGTTATTCCAGCCTTTTCAGATAATTGTGTTTTATTTATCTTTTTGTCTATCATTAATTTCCATAGTTTGTCATAACTTATTTCCATCTAATGCCCCCATCTTTTATTTTTTACTTCGACATTATTCTATCATTTTTACTGTTTTATTTCAAGAAAATCTTGAATATTTCAAAAAAATCGTTACTAGATAATGGTTTATCCACATAAAACGGCAGAAAAAGGTTGGGCAAACTAGAACTGATACATTTCTGTACCAGTTCCTACCTATCATACCTTCTATCTTTTTTCTTCTTCTCTTTTAATTTTTCCTTTTCTTTCTCATCTATCTCTTTTATCTGCTCTTTCATCTTCCTAGCATTATCACTAATTTCATCACACAGCCTAATTTCTTTTCTAACCTTTGTTAAAACAGAAGTAACATCAATTATTTCTTTAGTAACACTATCTTTTTCACTTTCATTATCTAATTTCTGTCTTTTATAATATAGCCTATTTCTAACATTTAAAATCTTCTGTAGTTCTTCCTGCTTCTTTTCTTTCACATTATCAATGTCACTCATAGTTTCAATCTTATACTTACATAAAAATCTAATTCTTTCCGAATACTCATCCATCTTTTTTACTTCTTCTCTCATTTTAGGAGTCAATTTATATTGTGTATTATTTCTAGTATATAACTTTATCAAATATCTATAGTAGTAATACAAAGCAACTATTCCTTTAGGTTTGTATTTTCTTCTTATTCTATCTCTTGTCGTGAAACGTCTATGTCTTATTACCATATAAGGAATTATTTTTTCTTGTCTTATATAGTCATTTTCTAATATTCTTCTTTTAATATTTTCCAATGAATACTCTTCTCCAAATGCTCTTTCAACTCTTATATTTCTTTTGTATGGTTCTCTTCTTACACTTAATTTGTCTGCTCTATAATAATAGTTATATCCCATTGATACTAACATCTGTTGAAATTGTTTTAGAGTATATGAATGTTTTATTGCATAATCTATATCTTCTTTTGCGAATTTATAATAATCCGAATCTCTCATAGATTTTTTATAAAAATTTTCAAAGTTGATTCCTGATTTACAAGTCTTTTCTTTTAAAACACTTAAGCCATATTCTTCACATATTTCATCTGATGTTTTTCTTAACAATGCAGTATTAGTTAAATTACTATAATACTTCTTTCCATCTTTAAATGAAACCGAATTGATTACAAAATGATTATGAAGATGTTGAGTATTTAAGTGAGTAGATACTACAACTTGAAATCTATCTCCCCACATTTCATTTGCAAGTTTTACTCCAATCTCATGAGCAATTTCTGGAGTAACTTCTCCTTCATTAAAAGATTGATAAGCATGAAATGCTAATATACCATTTTCTTTTCCATATATTGTTTTTACAAATTGCATTTGCTTAACTGCATCTTTCACTTCGCAATTTATTCCTGTAGTATAAAATTGCTTTTCTGTTTTATCTGGATTAGTTGCATAAGTCATTACTTGCCTGATACTATCAAACTCATCCATTCCATATTCGCTATAATTGTTTTTTGTCTTTTCTTCATTTGTTGCGTAGTTAATTACTTTATCTAATCTCTTTTGTACTTTCCATATTTTTGTTGTTGCCATTCGCTCTCTCCTCTCATTTAAAAAGGGGATTGGGGAATTTCTCCATTTAGAATTTCGAGCTGACGAAATTCATTGCTTGTTAGGACAACAATATACTCTTTTTTAGTACTAAAATTATTACTTTTTTCTATCAAATGCACACTATATTTTGAAAAATACTTGGACTTTTCAAATAAAAATCCAAGTACTTTTCATCTTATTTTTTAATTATAAATTATTCAATTTATAATAATTTTCTCTGCAAAATTTCAAACCTTTTTCATCATTTATATCGCTTTTTACTTCATGATTTTCGTCTTCTAATTGAAATATTTTATTTAGTTTTCTTAATAAAATTTCTTGTTTTATATCTCTTATTAAGCATGGAACTTTGTCATATCCAAGTGCTTTTGCTGCTAATAATCTTATTCCACCATCTAGAATATAGTACCTATTTTCTTTTTGAATAACTTCAAATGGTTTCTTAATTCCTTCCTTTTTTATTACCTCCATATATCTACAAACTTTTTCTAAATTTCTGCTACATATTGCGTTAGCTTTAACTCCTTTTATATCTTTTACTTCTATTTTTTTATATTCTTTATAAACTTTCATATTATCAATTCCTTTCTTTTTTCTATTTACTTTTTTTAATTTTTGTATTAAAATATACTTACAATCATTTAAGTTAGCATTTAGTTTGGTCGCTTGTGCTAGCTTTTTCTTTTATATTTTTTAGTGATATTCCATAACACATTTGATACAATTTTGAGATAATTGCATCTACTAATTGTTCATCTTGACTTTGACTAAATCTTTCGATTAATCCTTGCTTATCAAATCTCGTTGTAATGATTATTGGTAATCTATTTTCATTTCGATTTTCAATAATTGTATATAATTTTTCCAATGCCCACTGACTTATTTTTTCTGTTCCCAGATCATCAATTATAATCATATCTACATTTGAATATAGTTCTATTAATTCATTCTCTGACTTTGTATTGTCTCTAAATGTTTCCTTAATCATGTCCAATAACATTGTTAATCTTCCCATTAAAACAATCTTGTCATTTTCAATTAATTTATTAGCGATTGATGCTGCCAAATGTGTTTTTCCAAGTCCTGACTCGCCTGTCATTATCAGTCCTTTAGTTTGTACTTTTGTTATGCATTTGTTTGTATAATCATTAGCAACTTTTACTGCTTTTTCATTGCCTGAATTAATATTAAAATTTTCAAAGTTCAGATTTTGAAATTTTCTTTCATTATAGTTCTTTTTGTATAGCTTGTTTATAACATCCCTAAAATGTTTTCTTTTCTGGATTTCATATTCTTGCTCATCTCTTTTTTTCCAATACTCTTGTGCTTTATTACAATCACATCTTTCGTATTTAATTGCATCAGGAGAAATATTAGCATATAAATAATCAAGTCCTATTGGTGTTAATTCTTTATTACAAAATTCACATCTTTTGAACTTTTTGTGAATAATTTCATTAAATTTTGTATTGTCTAAATCCATTTTCATTCTCCTCTCTTATAGTTTCTTCTTTTTTATTTTCTATATCTTTTGTATTCTTTTCTTCTTCGTTATCTAACCTTTTGATAACGTTACTTTTTTCAATTTCACTTTTATGCTTTTCACGATATTTCCTTTGCCTTTCTCTGTTTTGCATTTGATATTTTTCATACTTGTCAATACTTTGATACTTGTCCCAATTTTTTATTAAAAATGTTTCCCCTTCTTTTTTTAACATTTCTAATTCTAGAAACTTTTTCAAAATTTTTTCAATTTTTTTATTAGATTTTCCCATAATCTTTGAAAAATTTTGAATTGTCATTGGATTATTTGTTCCAATTTCTAATCTTCCTCTATTATTACATTCAACTGCTAATGCAATTAATTGAATCCACACTCTAAAATAAGTGTCTCCTTCAGGAAGTTTTAGAATTATTTAAATTTTCCTGTTTGAAAATATTGTAGTTTCTGTTTTAAACCACGGTATTTCATACATATCCTCCTTTCCTCGCTTTCTTGCAATTAATATTTAATTGATTCTTTTTCTTTTCTACTTAGATATTCGTCTAATACTTGAATTCTAAATAGAAATTTTCCACCAACTTTTGAGCATGGTATTTGTTTTCTTCTTACTAATTGATTAATTAACCAATAAGATATTCCTAAATACTCTGCTGCTTCTTTCATTGTTAGTGTTGTTCTTTGAACTTTTTGTAATTCCATACAAATTCCTCCTTCCTTTAAGTTTATTAAACTATAAAGTTTAGTTAACAAGTTTTGTCTATTTTTTATTGTTAACTGATTGTATATTAACACGATTTATGATAAAATTCTATTAAATTGATTAAATTTTGTTATCAAAAGGAGACTTTTGGTCTTTTTATAATTTGTTAACAGAAAGGATTTTATATGGAAAGAAAAAATACAATAAAAATATCTTTTGAACCTTCATACTTTTCACAGATTTTTATTCACATTTCTGGTTCTTATATAAGTACACTTGTTAATAAAAACAATAATAGATATTTATCTAATTTTAAAGATGATTGGTATGATGAGGAATTTGGAGAATTAATTTTAGAACTTGAAAAATGTCCTTCAGAATCAAGGAAAAAGGAAATATTAAATAGATTAGAAGTATTGGCAAATACACAAACAAGAGTTAACCCTATTCCTCTATCTTTTCGTCATAATATAGAAGAGTTGGATGGTTATATTGTATTTGAACCAACAACATCAATTGAGCATTACGACCTTGCCCTATTAGATTTTATAAGCTATGACTTTAATGTATTTAACGATTATTTATTATTTTTTATAAATTTCTTTGATTATTTTATAGATAAATTAGATGAAAAAGACATTAACTATATTAAATTAGATACTTTGTATCCTATAGATGAAATTATTGAAATAGCTAGGAAATATTATAATGAAGAAAAAGAAAACTTAATATATTATCAAAGTTTATTCAAACAATGTATTAATTTTGTTTATGACATTGATAATCCTATTGATATGAAACATTTAACTCACAAACAAATCTTTTACTTATATAATCAAATATATCCAAATGTATTTTCCGAGTTCAAGAAAGATTTTCATTCAGTAGATATATTAGATTATCAATATTTGCAATTTCCTTTTAAACCTGAAGATGCTAAGTTAGAAAATATAAATAATTTAATTGATGCTATTGGAGAAGCAGATCCAAGTGGAAGAAAGCTTGTTAATCTTAATCGATTTGAAACGAATAACTTATTTACTAGCTTTTATATTACATTATTCAATGTAGTTTCTGTAAATAGCGTGTATATAAAAATATGTGGTAATTGTGGAAGATATTTTATAACTCATAAAAAAAATATTTCTTATTGTGACAGACAAGTAGCCGAATATGTAACTTGTAAAGATATTGGAAATAAAGAATATCAAAAGAGAAAATCAGAAAATGACTCTACGTATGATAAATATAGAAAAATTGGAAGTAGAAAACAACTCCGTGCATCTCGAAACCCTGAAATAGATATATATCAAAATGATTTAAAACAATATCGAAAAATTGGTAAACAAATGTATAGAGATGTTTGCGATGGAAAAATTTCTAACGAAGACTTTGCTAAATGGGTTGATGAACAAGATAAATAATAATTGTTGTTTTATATAATTAATAGAAGATGGAAAAATTTAATCTTTTTTCCATTTTCTATATCCTATATTTATTTAATTAAGTTCTTTAACAAGTTCTTCAAATTCTTCTATTGCGTTTTCCGCAACATATCTTAAATTTTTAGAAATTTTCTTTCCATGAACAATTTCATTTCTTTGATCTTTTATTAAACTTATTTTTTTGTTCAATTTAGATTTAGATATTTTAAATTTTTCATATTTATAGCATTCTGTATATATTTTATATATTGTTGGTGGATTATCTTTAATTATTCCATTTTTTTTAGCTTTTTCAAAATCCTCTTTTTCTATGTAATCCTTTAAAAAATAATCTTCATATTTAACTTTTCCATTAAAGAATTCTTCAATTTCGCTATCACTCATATATTCTACTAATTTGTCTCTAGCAAATTCATAAGAAAAGTTTTCTAATGCTATATTTATCATTATAATTGCATTTTTATAATCTTTAATTAAATAATAATTTTTTGCATAATTTACAGCTATCCTCCAAATTAAATCATCTGTGCTCTTTAATTCCTCTTTTATTTTTTTTATTTCTTCTACAGATAAACATAATTCATTTGATCCTGTAGATGATATGGACATTGACGTACTAAATGGAATATTTTTTATTTCAATATTTCCAGCAAATACTTTTGTTTCAAATCTAAATATCATGTTTTCATTTATTTCAGGGATCCAATATCTATTTGTAGAAATAATATACTTTTTTACAAAATAATTATATACATCTATGGCTTCTGTTAATGGAGCATATACACTATCAATAGCTCTATTGACTTGCACTAGTTCATTTCCATTTATATATCTTCCTATCTCTACTGTTAAAATAGAATGATTTATTATTCCATATTTATCTTTTTGGGTATAAATATTATTTCCAATTATAAAACTAGAATCTTGAGTTCTGATTGTTCTACTTAAAACTGAACATTTAGTTCCATTATAGTTAAATTCTATTTTTTCATCATCTTTTATTAGCATATGATAAGGTATTTCAAAATTCACTACAGTCTTGATATTCGATTTAATAACATTATTGTATATTTCTTTTGTTTCTTTAAAATTATCTTTAAATTGTTTACTCCATTCATCATTATAATTAATTGTAATAAATTCAATTAATTCATTAGCTTGATCTATTTTTAATTTATTATTTGTATTTAAATATATCATTATTTTTTCTTTAGCTAACATTTGTTTTGTAATACATTCATTTTGAAAGCTATCTATCATTTTAAAATTATACTTAATCTCTAAAGATCTTTCAAAATATTTTTCAGATTCCATATATTGATTTGATTCTAAATATAATGAACCTAATTGTCTATATATAATATAAATATAATATATCATATTTTTTCTTTCTATTTCATTTAACTTTTTATATAGTTCACATGCTTTTAATCCTAAATTTACTTTTTCATCATGCTGAATACCTTTTACTTGTATAATATTTGATATATTTTTTAATTCTTCTACTATTATTTGTTTGTCCATGTCAATATTTTCCTTTTATTTATAATAATTTTCTAAATATATTATACATGATTTTTTTTATTTTATAAAGTCATTAAATTTTTTTATTTTTTCTTGCCTTTTGTTGTCATTTATTATATAATTAATATTGTTAACAAATATATTATCCTCTCCCACCCATAGTTATGCCTGAAAGGAGGTGAAAAAGGTAATGGCTG
>OGZK01001599.1_pt1 | contig 21243 bp, 17 predicted proteins | sample 1576791 | NCBI WGS metagenome assembly OGZK01 (sample SAMEA3541556, study PRJEB24748) | human gut metagenome | biome: human gut; feature: human-associated habitat; material: faeces | place: China | collected 2012
GGGCGTTTTTTGGTAAAAACTGCCCCTTCCCCCACGCCCCCATCCCCGAAAAAACTTTCTTCAGGTCGAGGCGAAAGTCCCCGTCGCTGTCTGGCGGCTGTTTGGAATAAGGCATGCCATACGGCCGGAGAGGAGGGAGGGGATGCCGGGGAGTGAAGAGGGACGGAGTTTTTTCTCACGCTTGCTTCCGGCCGCTGGAATAGCTCGGAAAGTATGGGAAGGGGCATTCCTGCGATGAAGAGGCGGATCCCGTCGGTCATACGCTTTGATAAGGCTGGCGGCATGGCACGCCGCAGGGCGGGACGCTATCCGGGCAGATGATGGTCTTTTAGGGCTGATGGGAAGTGAAGGGAGTGTTGGAGGTGCCGGGAAGCGGACGACGCCGGGAGGAAGCACGGGAGCTGCCCGGCAGCCTGCCCGTTTCGTGGTGATCGCTGGCCGGAGGGGGCGGGAGGCCATCTTGTCTGACAAGCGGTCCGTGATGCTCGGGCTTGGGGATGCTCCGGCAGGGAAGGCGGATGCCGTTCCGGACTTTCAGCAAGGTTTGCCCCGGTCCTCCATCAGGCAGAGGCGATGCCGGAGCCGTGCGGCTGGCCTTTCTCCACGCGGGGAGCGTTCCAGAATGTCCGGTAGGCCGCAGGCCGCAAAAAAGCCCTCCATGCGGAGGGCTTTGTCATTCCCGATGGCGGACAGGCTTCCGGGACTGTCCTCGGGAGGGCGCACGGTCATGTCTGCAACCGGGCATGCATGCCGTACTGTCTGAAGAAGGGACTGACGGGAGCGAAGATCGGGAGGAAGGGGCCTCTCGTCTCATGCGGGAGAAGCCCCTTCCGTCGATGCTCGTTTCGTCTGTAGCCGGTCTTAGGCCTGGGCCGAAGCGGCAGCCGTTTCTTCTTCCTTGCGGGCGGCGTTGCGGCGGCAGGCGTCGTTGAGGTCGCGTTCCAGCAGGGCCACGATGGTGAAACGGTTGATGAAGGCGCGGGCGAACTGCAGGTAGTTCAGATACAGGTCACTGCTGCGCATGGACAGGCCTTCGGTATCGATGCGCTGCAAAAGCTCGATCTGGATCTTGCTGATGCGGGAAGAGCAGTGGTCGGCATAGGCCGAGAGCTCGGCGCGGGAGCCTTCGCCCGCGGCATAGGCCCGGAAGTGGCGGGCGGCGTCTTCCAGGATGCCCAGCATCTGCTCCAGATTGTCGCCCAGCGCGCCGCTGTAGGGGCGGTGGCGGTTGGCGATGTGGTTGGCGGACATGCCCAGCACCGAGCGCAGCTCATGGCTCAGTTCCTTCATGCCGTTGAAGATGCGGTAGTAGATGTGCCGCGCTTCGTTGTCCAGATCGTCGCCACCGCCGCGCAGGGCCATGCGGTAGTAGGAACCGCGGGAGCGCGAGATGTCTTCGAAAAGGTTCACGGCTTCGTTCTTGCAGCGGTTCAGGACCTTCTCGTCCTCGGCCTGGAAGGCGGTGAGGCCTTCGCGCATCAGGCGCACGGCGGTATCGATACTTTCGTCCACCGAAGCGCCGATATTGGCGCGGATGCTGTCCTTGTCGGTGTTGTCGGCCACGATGTCGAAGCTGCTCTCTTCCTTCTTCTTGCCGAAGAAGTTGGAGCGCACCAGGCTGACCACGGCCACCAGCATGAAGAGGACGGCCACCACGCTGCCGCCCTCGAACAGGGCCCAGGTGACCAGGGCGCAGGCGCTGAAGGCGCACATGGCGGTCAGGAACCAGCCGCTGATGACGGCCAGCACGCCGGAGATGCGGTAGACGGCGCTCTCACGGTTCCAGGCGCCGTCGGCGAAGGAGGAGCCCATGGCCACCATGAAGGTCACATAGGTGGTGGACAGGGGCAGCTTGAGGGACGTGGCCGAAGCGATGAGGATGCTGGAGACCACCAGATTGATGGCGGCACGCACCTGGTCGAAGGGCAGCACGGGCGCGCCCTTGACCTGTTCCACGGGCTGCATGCGGCTCTCAAGGGCGGTGAAGAGCGAATTGGGCAGGATCTGGTGCAGGGTCTTGTTGGCGCTCAGGCCCGCGCGCACGATGAGGCGGCCGGGCAGGGAGGAGCCGAACTGTTCCTGATCGCCGCGGGTGCTGCTGCTCAGGTTGATGGAGGTCTGCACCACGCGGTGGGCCTTTTTGGAGAACCACAGGGTCAGCACCATGATCAGACCGGAGAGCAGCAGGTAGAAGGTGGGCGTCTGCACGGCCTTGCGCAGGCCTTCCATGGTGAAGGCATCGGCGGCCATGCCGCTGGCGGTGAACTGCTGCCAGCTTTCCCAGGCGGCCAGGGGCACGCCCACGAAGTTGACCAGGTCGTTGCCGGCAAAGGCGAAGGCCAGGGCAAAGGTGCCGGCCAGGATGACGATCTTGAAGATGTTGACGCCGCGACGCACCATGAGCAGGTGCAGCACCACGCTCAGGCCCGCGAACAGCACCAGCAGGATGGGCAGGGTGTGGGCATTGATCCAGGCCAGGTATTCCGGCTTCATGAAGGATGCGCCCTTGGCGCCTTTCATGATCAGGAAGTAGAAGATGGCCGTCAGGGACAGGCCGCCGAAAATGCCGCCGATGCGGCGGTACATGCGCTCATAGTGGAAGGTGAAGATCAGGCGGGTGATGTACTGCACCACCACGCCGGCCACGAAGGCCACCACCACGGAGATGAGGATGCCGGACACGATGGCCAGGGCCTTCTGGCTGTTGATGAAGTCCCCCAGCTGGGAGAGCAGGATGTCCGAGGTGGAGATCTTGATGAGGGCCGCGGCCACGGCACCGCCCAGCAGCTCGAAGACGATGGACACGGTGGTGGAGGTGGGCAGGCCCATGGAGTTGAAGGCGTCCAGCAGCAGGACGTCGGTGATCATCACGGCGAAGAAAATGATGATGATTTCGTTGAAGGTGAACATTTCGGGATTGAAGACCCCGCTGCGGGCGATCTCCATCATGCCGCTGGAAAAGGTGGAGCCCAGCAGCACACCGATGCTGGCCACCACCATGATGACCTTGAAGCTGGCGATGCGCGAGCCTATGGCCGAGTTGAGGAAGTTGACGGCGTCGTTGCTGACGCCCACGAAAAGGTCCACTGCGGCCAGGATGGCCAGAAATACCAGTATGAGTAGAAAGATGCTTTCCACGTCCCGTCTCCTGCGGAATAGTCTGAGAATGAGGCATATTCTGTGTAGGCAGGTTTTGTTACAAAACGGTGACGGCAGCGGGGCAATGCAGGGGAGAAGGGCCCGCAGGGGGAGTGGGAAGATTTTTTATGTTAAGTCTGCTGTCGGCAGAGGTATGGAAAAAGCCACCCGGTAACGGGTGGCTTTTCCCTTCATCTCAGGATGAAAAATGGCGAAGTCGCTCCACGAACATGCGCCAGCGATAGCGTGCGGCCTTGCGGCCTTTGCGCAATGCATCCAGAGGCAGCATGCACAAGGGGTAGAGCACATTGGCACAGCGGAACCAGAGCGGGAAGGCATGCTTTTTGAGCAGATACATGCGGCCTGCAGCGTAGCTGGTGATCTTGGTATCAGATGGCACATGCGTATCCGGCGAGGGATGGAAGACCCTGATGGACGGACAGCGCCAGACAGGAGCGCGCCTGTGCGCTTCCAGCAGATAGTCTGTATCTTCACCACAACCGTAGGGCAGGCCTGTGCCGGGGCCAAGGCGGGGATCGAAGCGGAGATCTTTTACGACTTCGGCCCGGAAGAATTGTACGCAGGTCCCCCCCTGAGAGAATAGGGCCGTGGAGGAAAGAACCTGTTCCGTATTATCAGGCTGGGGGAGCTGCGGAGAGGGGGTCCAGTAGCCCAGGACAGCTCCGGCCTCAGGATGACGCCGGAAGGCCTCTACCACCTGGGCCAGCGTATCTGGGGCATACCAGCAGTCATCATCGGGGAAGATGAGGATATCTCCATCCTCGACAAGAGAAAGCAGGGCATTGCGCGCGATGGAAACTCCTTTGGATGGCAGCAGAGTGCGGGTTATCGGCAGGTTCGCATGCTTCTGCAGTATGGCGTCCAGCGTACCGGGGGCATTCTGGTCGGCAAGATAGATATGGAAGTCCGTACAGATCTGCTGTTCCAGAGAGGTCAGCAGTCTGTCCAATTCAGTGATGCGGCCAACCGTGGCGATACAGAGGGCAAGACGGGAAAAATCAGGCATAAATCAGAGCATCAGGCAAAAGGATTATACAGACCGTAACGGGCAGCTCTGCGCAGGAGGGCTGTCGTCAGGCGCCCATTGCCACGTATTCTTTCAGGTTTAGGCAAGGGCGGGCAGCGGCGTATCGCTTCATCACTCTCCTGTATCAGGCGTTCCAGTCTGGTAAAAAGGTTATTATCGCGCAGTACCATGTCCCGGCATTGCCGTAGGGTGGGAAGGCGCGATGTCCAGGGATCCTCATCAAGCAAACAGATGATAGCCTCAAGATTGTATTCGTCGTCATCGGGGCGCAGCATCAGCATGCCGTCGTGTGGAAAATGGTTGGAGGCATTGGGAGCACCAAGGTACAACGGGAAGGCATAGCCCAGCCAGGCATCTGAGAGTTTTTCCGTCCAGAAGTTGTCTATATAGTTGTTTTCGAGGACAAGGTGGTACTTATAGGGGGCTATGGCTTCTGCCTTGTCATCGATAGGGCACCTGCCTCTGCCAAAGATATCGATCTGTGTGCCTAAGTGTTCCTTTAGCTTTTCTACAAAGGCAATACGTTTTTTTTGGGCTGTGGTGAATGTTTTAGTAGAGCAAATCACAGAAAGCAGCCGGGGCTTTGCGGGAACAGGCATCTCCCGAAACTCTTGCAACGTTTTAAAAGAAGAGATCCTGTCTTGCGTAGATGTGTCGACGGCATAGTGCCAGTTGAGACAAGCATTCTCAAGTAGGAGATGGGAGGAGGAAACTCCCCGGATGGCATAGGGACTGATGACCGTTCCAAATTGCCGCAGAAAAAAAGGAGAGTAGACCTTAACTTCAGGAGGTTCTGTAATAAAAAGAATACGTCGTTCCTTGGGAATACTGGTTAACAGATTGATTGGTGGCTCATCAAAAACTGCTAACCAGTCAGCTTGTTGACATGGATCAAGAGTAAAAAGGCAAGAGGACATACGTCCTTGCCCGTCTTCTGTTTGCCTGAGAAAAGGCCAAGAACGGTGATATGTCGCAAGGATACAACGTGGCGTTACAGGCATATAAGCCCCTTTTGATTTATTGATACTTCAGCGAGAGAAATATTTTGCGCAGCGGAAGAAGATAATTATTAATGTTGAGAGGATCTCTGAGGATGGCTTTTAGATACCATCGCATGGCTGTGCTGTAGTCATGTCCGACGAAGGCCGCGATGACAGCACAGCGAAAGGCCAGTGCTGACCATGCCCTGCGGCGTATATGTCGAGGGATAGATTTGTCAGCAAGATGCTCCTGCATAATGAGCTGCTCCCCATGCAGGGCTGCTGTGGCGTTATGACTTGCTGAAGAAAAATGTTGGCGGCTGTAAAGTACAGGGGAAGATAGTGGAATCGCTTTATGGTGTCGTAAAATTCGTAAAAGGAAATCCCTGTCTTCACCATGTGTGATATCAGTACGGAAACGATATACTGACATGGATTCCTTCATCCTTAGACAAGTTCCACTGATAGGAATAAAGTGATGTACAAGCATATCTAGCCAGGGATTTCCTGTGGCAAGATAGTTCTTCCATACGACGGGTTTTGTCTTGCTCGTGATGCTGTCAAAACGGATGGCATCGCTCCAGAGGATGTCTACATCAGGACGATCCGCAAACATGGTGAGGAATTGCTCTACGGCTGTCTTTTCCCAAAGATCATCAGCATCCAGAAAGGCAATAAATTCACCTCGTGCCGCATCGATCCCTGCATTACGGGCGGTCGAGACCCCCGAATTAGGCTGAGAAATAAGACGAAAACGTGTATCCTGCGTACAGAACTCCCGTGCTATATCCAGAGTCGCATCTTGTGACCCATCATCAATAATAATAGCTTCCCAGTCCTGAAAGGTCTGCGCCTGCACACTGTATAATGTATAGCTTAACCATGGAGCCGCATTGTAGGCTGGAATGATGATGGATATTGGAGGCATAAGTCTTCCTTACAGTCTATGATGAGCGCGATAATACAGATTTTCCATATTTTCTAAGCCAGAAAAATCCCGTGAACATTCCCCAAAGATGGCATATCTCACCGGTAATGGCAATGACACAGTTCTGCCATGCATAAGTTCCCTGTATGGAATAACAAATACTTGTCGCAATGGCCCTTCCTAAGCGATATGGAACTTTCAGGCAAAGCCGAAAAAACTCTTTTCTACCATGCCAGCCATAGATAATGGGTGTAGACTTTCCAGAAAGATAGGCAATCTTCACCAGCGTCTTGACAGTATACCGAGAAGATTTGGCCAAATGTGCGACCTGCATATCCGCCGCATAACGGATTCGCCCTCCATGCTTTCTAATCGCTATTTGCAGGACCGTTTCTTCCCCGTAAGGGATGACTGTTCCCATGACACCGAAATGGGGATCAAAGCCGCCAGCCTGACGGATAGCCTCACATTTAAGAGCCATATTACCGCCAATGGCAAAATCTTTGGCGTTCAGATAGCCGTCATCATCTGCTGTAGGAGCATAGGATTCATACTCATCATGAAACCAAGACGGAAGGGGCTGCAAGCGCCAAGGGACGACTTTACCGGCAATGACCTCGCACCCACCGTGAGCAATAGCGCGGAGCAGGGCCGCCACATAGTCAGGAAAGGGTTTGGCATCGTCATCAAGATAGGCGATCCAGGGCGTTTCACAATGCTGCCATGCCGCATTCCGCGCATGGCTCGATCCTGCTTTTTTCTCGACGCGATATGAAAAATGGGGAAACAGTTTCGCCATCTCGGCCATGCGTTGCGGCGTATCATCTGTCGAGTTGTTATCAATGATGAGCAGAGAAAATGTTTCTGTGGACACCGACTGATGCAAAAGCGCCTCGCAGACCTGTTGAAGGATTGCTCCCCGATTGTAAGTAGGTATTGCTATCGTGACCTGCGGTTTTGATGGCATATATTTCTCCATAACTGTGTTATGAATCAGTCGAATTTACGCATTTTTCTATATAATTTATAAATATTTTGGCCTAATGGAAGTTTAAAAATCAATATTTTTAACTTTAATTTTGCATTTTCTATAAATTTTATGAAAATATAATTAACTGCCCGACATAATGAAATTTTTTTGATTGCAATAAAGTCCTCGTGTAATGTCGAATTTGTATTGGATATTCCAGCATCTCCCATTTTAGTAATGCATATATCAAGCAAGAGTATTTGATTCTCTGTTCTCCAATTCCGTAAAATGAAATCGTAGTCACCGGCTATTCTGAAATGAGTATCGAAACAGGAAGATGATAGGAGGGACTGATGAGTAAAAAGCCCTGTATGCGGAATCGGTAAACCGCGAAACCGTCGGGAAAAACAACCAGGCTTACTTTCAAATTTTTTTATGATCTTTTCTGTAGAAATATTACAAATATCAATATTGCCAGCGGCAAAGAGTGTATTTGCATCTGCGCGGTTAATTTTTTCCTGTACGCGCTGCAATACATTCACATCCGCAAGTCTGTCATCAGCCCCCAAAAAAAGAATCCATTTCCCCATCTTATCCTGCCAGCGGTCGATAGCCTTGTTCCATGCATTATAAATACCACTATCCTTGCTGCTGTCAGCCAAGATCTCCGGCAGGCGGTTACGGTACTGCTCCACGATATGCATGGTAGTATCCGAGGAGGCGCCGTCCTGTACGATCCAGTTGAAATCCTGACAGGTCTGGGAAGCCAAAGAGTCTAATAGACGTGGTAACGTAGCTGCCGCATTGTAGGTTGAGGTAATGATAGTGAAGAAAGGAGGCATGGCTATCCTGTCCTGATACGGCGATAAAGGGCACGAAGACTGCGAACACATTGTAAGGGCCAGCCAGCAATAGTGGCAAGTGAGACGCAAAGGCGACCTTGGAGAGTGTGGAGCCGCAGCATGTTGGTTTGTTGCCGGGAGGCTCTGGGGTATTTGGCCCATTCCTGCGCGATAAAAGTAGGGCTTTTAACGAGCGCGGGGACCTTGTCCAGCGGCAGACGGCTTTTTTCCAAACTGCGCGGCATGCGCAGGACTTCTTCATAGACCTTTTCATAGCGCTGGGCAAACAACTCCAGATTGAAGCGCTGGGCAGCACTGACCGCAGCCTCCTTGCCCATTTTTTTCCGCAAGTCAGCATCCTGCAGCAGCGTTGCAGCCGCCTTTATCAAGGCTGTTCCGTCATGCGTGGGCACCAGCAGGCCATCCAATCCATCCCGGACAATCTCTGGAACGCCGCCCGTCGTAAAGCCTACGATGGGTGTTCCACAGCACAGACTCTCGATACAGACCAGCGGGTGGTTGTCCGCCAGCGTGGGATAGAGGAGCAGATCCAACGCCGCATACAGACGGGCCAGCTGGGCAGGTTCATGCACATAGGGTATATGCTGCACCCAGTCCGCGCCCTGCAATTCCGCAGGGGTATTTTTGACACCGATATTCAGGAAATGGAGGTTCGGGAAAGTCTTTTTCAGCTCCAGTACTGTCTCCAGAGCATATTTCCCCCCTTTCCAGGGATTGGCCAGACCACCATCTGCACAGCCGCCCACCAGCAGAGCATTCTGGGGAAGCCCAAGCAAATGACGGGCCTCCTGTTGATCTTGAGGGCGATAAATGGATGTGTCCGCCCCATTGGGGATACAGACCAGAGGAAAGTCTTTGAGCAAGCTTTTTTCTGTCAAGCGTTGCAGCCAGACAGAGGGTGTCACCAGGTACAGGGAACTGTGGGCATAGATGGTGCGCTTGTCCTTCCAGAGCTGGCGGGTAGTATCCCGCCATACAGGAGGATACGAGGAAAGAGAGGAGCAATGACCGCAGCCCGTTCCAGGTCGCCACCGTTCACACTCCAAAGAGTAGCCACAATGCCCTGTCAGGGCTTGCATGTCATGCAGGGTCCAGACTGTAGGTTTGAGAGCGGAAAGAAGCGGCAGGGACCAGAGATTGAAGTAGCCTCCATGCAGATTATGCAGATGCAGGATATCCGCCTGCTGAAAAAAAACATGCTTTCGGAGAGCATGACTTTTTTGGATATGGTAATCCTGTTGTCCTCGCCAGATTGTCCAAGCAAGCAATCCACCACGGGAGGATATGGTTAGCGCATCATCAAGACGCCCCGACCCAGGCAGACGCGTCAGGATATGCGTTGAGGCACCCCGCAGGCGCATCATATGATCCAGCCGCTGCATGACAGCGGCCGCCCCACCACCGGAAGGGGTTGTATTGATATACAGGATATTTTTCATGGCTAGGGGATTAGATTTTTTCCTGACAGCATGCGACTCAGTTTGTTGATGGCACGTACGGGCAGTGAACGTTTTTGTCCGCTGTAACAGGCATGGTATACCTTGTGGATGCGGTGATCTACACTAACCTCGTCCATGAAACGCGGATGTTCCACGGCTAGAGAAATATCACTATCCCAGTAGGTCGTAGCTGTCGTCGTATGGGTGCCGCTGCCCATACCGATATTGAGCGCATAGGAACGCACGGGATTGATACCGACCATATTCTTTTTGAAGCGGGCATAATCGGCGCGGATATCCCAAGTATTAAGCTTGCCTTCCATCTGGGCATCCAGCATGGGACTCATATCCTCGCCGCCTGCATTGAAGGCCTTGCGCAACTGCGGTGAATTTTTGAAGTCCTGGTAATCCTTAACGTCCCAGTCGATATCTTGGAAGCGGTCACGCCATGATGCCCAGCCCCAGCAGTTGAAACGCGGGATGGCATAGACATCATAGGGATAGCCGACAGGCGCTCTTTGGGCGATATGCGGCGGCGTCCAAGCAGAGATATTAAAGACCTGTTCATTGTCCGCATAGCGGGCCAGCCCTTCAGAAAGGAATCGCAGCGTATGGGGGGAAGTCACGATATCGTCTTCAATGACGATCAATCGTTTATGCAGACGAAACATCTCCGTCAGGCCATCAATGATAGAGGCCGCGCACCCCATATTCTTTGGGCGTTCCACCACTTCTACGGTGGCAAAGCCCTGGACTGTTTTGGCCAGTTCGCGCACAGCCTGGGTACCCGGCTCGTCCATTTCGTGGCGGGGACCATCACAGAAGAAGGTCACGGAGGCTTTATTTGCCAGGTCATTTGCTACCAGAGCGGTGAGGGTACGCTGGAGCAGGTCGGGACGGTTGAAGGCGAAGATAGCGATTTGCATTTAACAATCTCGCTTATGGATGAGATTTATAATACTTTTTCTAGAAAAACGGCATTTAGCATTTTTCCAATGACAGAATACCCGTTATCTATAACATAATTAATAGCGTCATCATTAGTAATGGAGAAAATATTATTGTTTGCTGTTGTCAGGGATTCCATAATAATTAATTGTGGTCTATATTTCTCCCAATCGTTAGAACTTAAAATGTCAAGCTCAAATCCTTCGACATCTATTGTTAGAAGGTCGATAGGACAATTGATATGGTGATTAAAAATATTTTTCAATGAGTTTATGCTAATTTCTATTTTTCTTTTCAAAGTTGAGTATCTATTTTTTATAACGTCACAGGCCCTTTCCTCATTCACTGTATTATATGCTGGCTCTGCAAAACTATAATATGTATAATGTCCAGGAATTTTCCCGATTCCCATTTCAAGATTGATGTCTAATGGACGTTTTCTATTGAATTCCGCCATGCAGCCTGGAAGAGGGTCGATATTGATACCACGCCATCCTTTTTGATACAATTGATAGGTATTAGAAAAACGTATAGGATGATGTGCACCAATATCGACATAAAATCCTTTTTGTTTATTTTTAAAATAAGCAGAGAGGAATATATCTTCTGCATTTTGACCATAGCATGGAACTGCATGATTTAGAGAAAGATATTTGTTGGAAATTTTTTTAAAAACAATAGAGTCTATTATATAATTTTTAATAAGTGTTCTCATCTGTTAAGTTCCTATAGATTGAGAGTATATTATGGGCGTTTCCCCGCTGTACTAAACAGCCCTTCTCCATCAAATACAGCCAGTCACACTTCTCCACGGTCGTCAACCGGTGGGCAATGATGACCATGGTCGTATACTCACGCAGGCTCTCGATGGTCTTCTGTATGGCCTGTTCCGTGGCGCCATCAAGGGCGGAGGTGGCTTCATCGAAAATGATAAGTTGCGGACGTCCGTAAAGTGCCCTGGCAATGGACACGCGTTGCAACTGGCCGCCGGAAAGACGTACTCCGCGCTCGCCGATGATGGTGTCGAGGCCGTCTTCCAGATCATCCACAAAGTCCATGGCCGCCATGCGACAGCATTCTTTCACTCGTTGGCGGTCGATCTCTTGGCCCCACTGGCTGAACGCGATATTCTCGGCCAGGCTGCCGTTGAGCAGGAAAGGACTTTGCGGTACATAGCCAATGCTCCGCATCCAGCCCGCGCGCAGGCTGTCGTCCAGCTCCTGTCCGTCCACCAGTATTTTGCCGCTGCTGGGTGTGTACAGGCCGGTCAATAGACTAACGATGGTGCTTTTGCCTGCGCCCGATGGTCCGATAAGGCCAATCATGCTGCCCTTGGGGATGCACAGGTTGATGTCCTGCAGGGCGCTTTTATGCTCTGCACCCGTATTAGGATAGCGGAAGCTGACATGCTCGAAGCGTATTTCCTCCCGCAAGGGGCAGGGGCGCTCCTCAGCAGCAGGCAAGGGCAGAGCCTCAACCTCTTGCACCTTCTGAAGGATAGGGTCTACCGTGGGCAGCTGTTGCTGCATGATAAGCAGTCCCTGTACCACACGGTTCATGATGGGCAGCAAGCGCCAGGCCACGGCTGCCAGCAAGGCCAGAGTAGCACTTACATGAGCCAGGGTGGCCTCCTGCCAGCGCAGCAGCAGCACCGTGCCCAGCAAGAGACAGATGCCCACGAATTCCAGTATCCACGACGGCAGGGGAGGGAAGACAGGCAGTACGCTCTGTCCCTGCATAAAGCGCGTTTCGGCACGGATGTACTGGTCGATAAATTTTTCCTGTTGCCCGCAAATAAGGATGTCCCGGATGCCGTTAAGGCCCGTATGGATAAGTTTCATGGAAGCCTGCTGGGCATCGGCGCATTGTTGGCTGTATTTGCGCACCCAGCGGCGGCTGCAGCGAAAGACTCCCCAGGCTGCCATACCGGTGATGCTGACCACCAGGATGCCGGCCAAGGGGGCCATGCAGCAGATTGCTACCAGCAGAGTGGCTACCACGAGTAGTTGGGATAGTGCCTGAAGGCTTTGAAACAGAAAAAGGCCGGTGTTGGCACGCCAGTTCAGAGTTGTGATCAAATCACTGATTTTCTGACCGGTGTGCCAAATATAGGGCGCACGCATATACCCTTGAAACAGGCGCACCCCCAGATGCATGCTGATCATCTGGCTGTAGCGGCTCTGGCGCCAGGTAAGCAGGGCCAGCATTACGGTCTTGAGTAACGTGGTACCGCAAAGCAGGCAGAGCAGCAGGGCCAGCAACAAGCGGGGGTCATCCAGAGCCGGACGCAGTACGGGCAGCCAGCCCACCAGCTGCTGCATGAAGGGATGCTGCACAATGCTTTGAGGAGAGGCCAAAACAACGCCCAGCAGCGAGACAGCCCCAGCCAGGGCGAATTCCGCCAGCGCCACGACGACGGTCAGGGCCATGACGATCCAGAAGCTTCGTTGCAGCGCTGGAGGCAGGGCGTGATAGATACGTTGAAAGGCCTCTATGAGCTGGGCTTTCAGCATAGTGCTCTCTTTTTACAGATAGTGAGTACAGAAATCCGCGTATGCCGCTCTCAGCCCTTCCTCTAATCCGATACGTGGCTGCCAGCCCATGGCGAACAGACGGCTGGAATCCATGAGCTTACGCGGCGTGCCATCAGGTTTGGAAGGATCGGTGAGGATCTGACCTTCATAACCCACCACACGTGCCACCAGGCGGGCGATGTCCATGATGGTCATCTCCTGCTGGCTGCCCACGTTCACATGCTCAAAATCAGAATAGTTTTCCAGAAGGAAGACACAGGCATCGGCCATGTCATCAGCATGCAGAAATTCTCGCAGGGGGGTGCCTGTTCCCCAGATGCGCACTTGAGAAAGTCCCTGTATTTTGGCCTCATGAAAGCGACGGATCATCGCTGGAATCACATGGCTATCTTCCGGGTGATAGTTGTCTCCCGTCCCGTATAAATTAGTTGGCATGGCGCTGATGGCGTCAAAGCCATATTGCTTGCGGTAGGCCTGGCACATCTTGATGCCCGAGATTTTGGCCAAGGCATAGGCGTCATTGGTGGGCTCCAGGGCACCGGTGAGCAAATATTCCTCTTTGATGGGCTGCGGGCAGAGCTTGGGATAGATACAGGACGACCCCAAAAAGAGGAATTTTTTTACGCCGTTCTGCCAGGCACTATGGATGACGTTGTTCTGGATTTGGAGGTTCTCATAGATGAACTGGGCAGGATAGGTGGCATTGGCGTGGATACCGCCTACCTTGGCAGCAGCTAGGATGACATAGTCCGGCTTCTCGGCCGCAAAAAAGTCGCGTACGGCCTGCTGCTCTGTCAGGTCCAGCTCCGCATGGCTACGAACGCACAGGTTCTCATAACCAGCGCGGCGCAGGGCCCGGCAGAGGGCACTGCCCACCAGACCGCGATGCCCGGCCACAAAGAATTTTCCATCTTTTTGCAACATGATGTCCCCGATTATGGCACAGGGGCGGATCATACCTCCGTGTGCCACCCCTGAAAATCTAAGACGCGGCGTGGCGCGCTATTCCTCGTGTTTGAAGCTGGTAAAACCGGCGTCCTCCACCACAGCATCACGCAGAGCCAGCTCCAGATCATGGCGGGCCATTTCCTGTACCATCTCCTCAAAGGTGGTACGCGGAGCCCAGCCCAGCTTGGCCTGAGCTTTGGCCGGATCGCCCAGCAGGGTCTCCACTTCGGTAGGACGGAAATAGCGCGGATCCACGCGTACGATGGTGTCCCCTTCCTTGACACGGATCGTCAGTGCTTTGCCCCGGGCGGCCAGCGCGGCCTTGTCCGCGTCAACAGCCACCACGGTAGCGGTTTCATTCACGCCTTCTCCCTTCCACTCCAGGCTCAGGCCCAGTTCGGCAGCCGCAGCATTGACGAAATCCCGCACAGAGAACTGACGGCCCGTGGCGATGACGAAATCATCGGGCTGTTCCTGCTGCAGCATGAGCCACTGCATTTCCACATAGTCGCGGGCATGGCCCCAGTCACGCTTGGCGTTCATGTTGCCCAGATAGAGGCAGGAGGACAGGCCCAGCAGGATGCGCGCCAGAGCACGGGTGATCTTGCGGGTCACGAAGGTCTCGCCGCGCACCGGGGACTCGTGGTTGAAGAGGATGCCGTTGCAGGCATACATGCCGTAGGCTTCGCGGTAATTGACCGTGATCCAGTAGGAGTAGAGCTTGGCGCAGGCATAGGGCGAACGGGGGTAGAAAGGGGTCTTCTCCGTCTGCGGGATTTCTTGCACCTTGCCGAACAGTTCCGAAGTGGAGGCCTGATAGAAGCGGGTCTTTTTTTCCAGGCCCAGCATGCGGATGGCTTCCAGAAGACGCAGGGTCCCCAGCGCATCCACATTGGCGGTGTACTCGGGAGACTCGAAGGAGACCTGCACATGGCTCTGGGCTGCCAGGTTGTAGACTTCGTCCGGCTGCACTTCCTGCATGATGCGGATCAGGTTGCCGGCGTCAGAAAGATCCCCGTAGTGCAGAACGAACTTGCGGCCTTTCTGGTGCGGTCCCTGATAAAGGTGGTCGATACGATCCGTATTGAACAGGGAAGAGCGGCGCTTGATGCCGTGGACTTCATAGCCCTTGTTCAAAAGGAATTCCGCCAGATAGGCGCCGTCCTGACCAGTGATGCCGGTAATGAGTGCTTTCTTCATGAAATTCGTATCTGCCCGTTAAAAAATCGTAGTATGAAGTGGCTAGCTGGGCCATTGCCATCAAATAACATATACAATGATAACAGAAAAGGGGTCACAGCTCATCACCGTAACCCCTAGTCTTCCTTGTGGTGGAGAAGAGGAGACTTGAACTCCCGACCCCCGCCTTGCGAAGGCGATGCTCTCCCAGCTGAGCTACTTCCCCACATGGACGCCACAACGCGGCGTAGCGAGGTATGTATGCCATTCATCTGCCGCGGTCAAGTCTTTTTTGTGCACAGGCCGCCCGTAGGTCAGGAGAGAGTGGCCTGATATCCGTGGCATGCAAGGGCCGGTCAGCTATGAATCCGGCTCCGGCAAGCAGGAGGACATGCTTGCACCAGTGACCGTCAGGATGGGGAGGTCGTCATGTCCGCCGCTCGCTCCGGTTGGTTCCAGAGCGTTTTCTCCTTGGTATGCAGGCAGGCGAGCTCCGGCTTTCCCGGAACGCCTGCGGGAAAGCAGGGGCGCTCCGAAGCAGGCTGGTATACCAACGCCCTGCCCGCCAGGACACAGGGGCATCCCCGGGCCGTGTCTTCCGGCCGGCAACCCTCACGCCACGCCGGACAAAGACCGTGGCATCCCCGGGTCCTCTCCTTCCGCCATCCCTGAAAAAAATCGGCCGGGCTGCCCCTGTGGGGCTTGGCTACCGCGAAAAAAAACGCTATAGAAGCCCGCTGGTGTCACTATGAAGGAATATCGAGATCATTATTTTCTCAAGGCCAAGCGCGAGAATTATCCGGCCCGTTCCGTGTACAAGCTCAAGGAACTGGACGCGAAGTTCAAGCTCTTCCGCCAGGGGATGCGCGTTCTGGATCTGGGCGCGGCTCCGGGCTCGTGGTCGCTGGGTGCTGCCGAAAAGGTGGGCCAGCGCGGGCTCGTGCTGGGCTGCGACATCCAGACCACGGAGACCGCCTTTCCGCCGCAGGTCACTTTCATGCAGGAGGACGTGTTCAACCGTTCCGATGCCTTTGAAGCCCGCCTGCGCGAGATGGGGCCGTTCGACGTGGTCATGAGCGACATGGCGCCCCGTACCACCGGGACCAAGTTCACGGACCAGGCCCGTTCGCTCGAGCTGGCCTGCGAGGCCCTGGAAGTGGCGCGCCTGCACCTCAAACCCGGCGGCAGCTTCATCGTCAAGATTTTCATGGGGCCGGACATCCAGGAGATGCTCCAGCCCATGCGTCGCGCCTTCAAGGCCGTCAAATCCTTCAAGCCCAAGAGCTCCCGAGCCGAGAGCAAGGAGACCTTCTTCGTGGGCATGGGGTTCAAGGCCGAGGCGCGTCCTGCCGCACAGGATGCGGGCACGGACGGAGCCGCCGACACCGGACAGGAGCCCGGCGTCCTTTAGGGGCGTCCCATCCTCCGCTGTCCGGGCCGCTGCACCCGCGTGCGCGCCCGGAGAGGCCGGAAGCGTGCTCCCGCCGCCGGGATGTCCCGGTATCCTGGGCAGGGAACGGACGCGCCGCAAGGCCGTCTGTCTTTTTTCACCTTTTACATTCTCCGAGTTTTGGGAGGTTTTATGTCTGGGCACAGCAAATGGGCCAATATCCAGCACCGCAAGGGCCGTCAGGACGCCAAGCGCGGCAAGGTTTTCACCAAGGCCGCCAAGGAAATCATCATCGCTGCCAAGAACGGTGGCGATCCGGCGGGCAACCCTCGTCTGCGTGCCGCCATTGCCGCTGCCAAGGCCGTGAACCTGCCCAAGGACAAGATCGAAGCCGCCATCCGCAAGGGTACCGGTGAAGATGCGGGCGGCGATCTGACCGAATGCTTCTACGAAGGTTACGGTCCCGCCGGTATCGCCATCATGGTGGAAGTGGCCACCGACAACAAGAACCGCACCGTGGCCGAAGTGCGTCACCTGTTCACCAAGCACGGCGGCAGCCTGGGCACCGACGGCAGCGTGAGCTGGATGTTCGACCGCAAGGGCGTCATCACCGTGGACAAGGCCGCCTACACCGAAGACCAGATGATGGAAGTGGCCATGGAAGCCGGCGCCGACGACGTCATCGACGATGAAGATGTCTGGACCCTCCAGACCGCCATGGCCGACTTCGCGGCCGTGCGCGACGCTCTGGAATCCGCCGGCGTGACCATGCAGTCCGCCGAACTGGCCATGGTGCCCCAGAACCTGGTGGCCGTGGACGCCGAGGCCGCCCAGAAGGTCATCCGTCTCATGGAAGCCCTGGACGACAACGACGACGTGCAGAACGTCTACGCCAACGCCGACTTCCCCGAAGACATGGATATGGACTAGTCCGGTACGTTCCCGCCCCTCCGGGCGGCAGATGTCCGTTTTTTGCCCGGCATTCCCTGAGTGCCGGGCTTTTTTTCTATGGAGAGCTATGGCAGACACTCCTCTTGTGGTCCTGGGGGTCGACCCCGGCTCCCAGCGTACGGGCTGGGGCATCATCGCGGAACAGTCCGGTGTGCTGCGCCTGGTGGATTGCGGCATCATCCGCACCACCTCCAGCGGTGAAAAGGAATTCTCCCAGCGACTGGCCGTCATCTACCGGCAGCTGGCGGACGTGGTGGGCCGTTACCGGCCGCAGGAGGCCGCCATCGAGCAGGTCTTCACGGCCAAGAACGCGGCCAGCGCCCTCAAGCTGGGCCAGGCCCGCGGTGTGGCCGTGGCCGCCTGCGCCGCCCACAGGGTGCCGGTGAGCGATTACGAACCCACGCTGGTCAAAAAATCCGTGGTGGGCACCGGCCGCGCGGAAAAGGAACAGGTGGCCTTCATGGTGCGGCGTCTGCTCAACGTGCGTGGCGAGGGCTGGGCCCTGGACACCACGGACGCCCTGGCCGTGGCCATCTGCCATCTGACCATGCGCCGCCTGAAGCTCCTGGCCCGGCGCTGAGGCTCTGGGGAGTTTGATTTTTTTTGGGGGAAGGAACCCCCTTTCTCTGGCGTGAAAAGGGGGGTCCTTCCCCCAAGCCCCCATCCTCCCCCAAACGCGCTTTCTTCCGGAAAATTTTTGCATGACGGTCAGACCTTCGACTCAAAAGGGCGAAACCTTCCACGAAGACATGTGACACGGCGCCTGCAATTCTCCGGGCGCACTCTATCCCCAAAAATCACAGACGACAGTCACAGGGCTCTCTGCCACAGGCAGCTGAGGGACTGCATCATCAGCCCTTCCGAGCTTATGACTGGTCACGAAGCCAAAGAGGACGCTCCCCGGGGCGTCCTCTTTGGCTTCCAGTAAAACGCGCTGGGGAGGGGGGGAATTTGAAGGGAGGGGGACACCTCTCGCGCCGGCAGCGACCGAAGGCGGCCGCAGGCCGTGCCCGTTAGCGACGAAGGAGCCTTACGGGCATCGACAGCAGAGATGAGGGGGCCCCCTCCCCTCAATGAATCTCTTTTCTGCCCCTTGCGCTTGCCAAAAAGCATCTTACCTTATGACCGCAATGCCTGTATCCTCTGCCTCTCCTCATAGCGGCCACCGCAGCCGCCTGCGTCAACGACTGGCTCGCGAACCTCTGGCTGTGGCCGATTATGAGATCCTGGAACTGTTGTTGGGCTACGGGCAGCCGCGCAAGGATACCAAACCGCTGGCCCGGGAACTGCTGCTGCGCTTCCACAATATCCGCGGCGTGCTGGACGCTCCGCCGGAACAGCTGCTGGCCGTGCCGGGTTTCGGCCCCGGCCTGCTCTCCATGTGGCAGGTGCTGCGCGAAGTGCTGGCCCGCCATGCGGCCGCGCCCCTGTTGCAGGGGGTGGAAGTGGCAACGCCCCAGGCAGTGGCCGAGATGGCCCGGGCCCGTCTGGCCGGCAGCCAGCAAGAAGAATGCTGGCTGGCCATGGTCAATGCGGGCAACCGCCTCGTGGCCTGGGAACGCCTGCGCCAGGGCAATGTGGAAAGCGTCCCTTTGCTGCCCCGCGATGTACTGGAGCCTGCCCTGCGCTACAAGGCCAGCGGCATCATCCTGGTGCACAACCATCCGGGCGGCCAGACCCGGCCCTCCCAGCCCGACCTCATCTTCACCAATACCGTGCGGGAGCTGGCCGTCAACATGGGGCTGCGTTTTCTGGACCATGTGATCGTCACCGATAATGGCTGCTACAGCATCTGCCAGTGCAGGCACCTGTAAGCAGTCCGGGAGTATATATGTCTGATCAGAAAAAGAACGACCATCCGCTGGAGGACATGCTGTCCCAGTTGCAGGATGCCCTGAGCCAGGCGGTGGATGCCGCCGGACAGGACCAGGGGACGAGCGGCGACGAACAGGCGTCGGCCCCCGGCGAACAGCAGATCTCCGACCTGCTGCCGGTGCTGCCCGTTCGGGATGTCGTAGTGTTCAACTACATGATCCTGCCGCTGTTCATCGGTCGCGAAAAATCCGTCAAAGCCGTGGAAGCCGCCCTCAAGAAGGGCCGCCACCTGCTGGTCTGCACCCAGAAGGAAGAATCCACCGAAGATCCCGGCCCCAACGACCTCTACACTGCCGGTACGGTGGTGCAGGTCATGCGCATGCTCAAGATGCCCGACGGCCGCATCAAGATTCTGGTGCAGGGCGCCAGCCGGGCCAAGGTGGAAGGCTACCACCGTGTGGAGCCCTATCTGGAAGCCCGCATCACCGTCCTGCAGGAAGAGACGCCCCCGCGCGACGCCAAGATAGAAGCCCTGCTGCGCTCCGCCCGTGAGCAGAGCGAAAAGGTGCTCCAGCTGCGCGGCGTGGCCTCCCCGGACATCCTGGCCGTGCTCCAGGGCGTGGAGGAACCGGGCCGTCTGGCCGACCTCATCGCCGCCAACCTGCGCATGAAGACCGCCGAGGCCCAGCGCATCCTCGAAGCCGTGAACCCCGTGGAGCGCCTGATGCTGGTCAACATCCAGCTCGAACGCGAGGTGGAAGTGGCCACCATGCAGGCCCACATCCAGAGCACGGCCCGCGAAGGCATGGACAAGGCGCAGAAGGAATACTTCCTGCGCGAACAGATCAAGGCCATCCGTCATGAACTGGGCGATGCGGCCTCCGAAGGCGAAGAAGAGCTGGACGAGCTGCGCAAGGCCCTGGACAAGGCCGGTCTGCCCAAGGACGTGCGCAAGGAAGCGGACAAGCAATTGCGCCGCCTGTCCGGCATGCACGCCGATTCTTCCGAGGCCAACGTGGTGCGCACCTATCTGGACTGGCTGGTGGAACTGCCGTGGAAGAAGCTTTCCCGCGACCGTCTGGACATCGCCCATGCCAAGGCCATCCTGGATGAGGACCACTACGGTCTGGACAAGATCAAGGACCGCATCCTGGAATTCCTCAGCGTGCGCAAGCTCAATCCCCAGTCCAAGGGCCCCATCCTCTGCTTCGCCGGCCCTCCAGGCGTGGGCAAGACCTCGCTGGGCCGCTCCATCGCGCGGGCCCTGGGCCGTCATTTCCAGCGCCTGTCCCTGGGCGGCATGCATGACGAGGCTGAGATCCGCGGCCACCGCCGCACCTATATCGGCGCCATGCCCGGTCGCATCATCCAGGCCATCAAGCAGGCCGGTACCCGCAACCCGGTCATCGTGCTGGACGAAGTGGACAAGCTGGGCTCCGATTTCCGGGGCGACCCCTCGTCCGCTCTGCTGGAAGTGCTGGACCCCGAACAGAACCATACCTTCAGCGACCACTACCTGAACGTGCCCTTCGACCTTTCCAAGGTCATGTTCCTGTGTACGGCCAACCATCTGGAGACCATCCCGGCTCCCCTGCGCGACCGTATGGAGGTCATCAGCCTGCCCGGCTACACCATGCAGGAAAAGGTGGAGATCGCCAAACGCCACCTGCTGCCCAAGAAGGTGACGGAGAACGGCCTGCGTGAAGGTGACGTCATCATGGACGATACCGCCCTTACCGCCGTCATCCGCGGCTATACCCGCGAAGCCGGCCTGCGCAACCTGGAACGGGAGCTGGGCTCCATCTGCCGCAAGCTGGCCCGCCAGCGTGCCGAAGGCAAGAAAGGCAGCTTCACCGTGGACAGCGCCATGGTGGAAAAACTGCTGGGCGCGCCGCGCTTCATCGAAGACGAGAAGGACAAGCGCCTCATGCCCGGCATGGCTCTGGGCCTGGCCTGGACCCCGGCCGGCGGCGAGGTGCTGACCATCGAATGCGCCTGCATGGAGGGCAAGGGCAACCTGCAGCTCACGGGCCAGCTGGGCGACGTCATGAAGGAAAGCGCCCGCATCGCCATGAGCTACATCCGCAGCCGGGCCGACAGCCTGGGCATCGA